>TARA_R110000737_G_scaffold127218_4_pt1 | contig 14580 bp, 10 predicted proteins | sample TARA_R110000737 | Tara Oceans TARA_R110000737 (sample SAMEA4398027) | marine metagenome | biome: Polar Biome; feature: [SRF] surface water layer (ENVO:00010504); material: water (ENVO:00002006), including particulate matter (ENVO:01000060) such as... | depth 5 m
CCGGGTCGCAAAGGCGCTGGGCGACGCTCAGATCACGCTCGCGGATGCTCTGAATCCGAACTCATACCCGTCAAGCATCCATACTGATGGCTACGACGCGGTGCTGGCAAACCCGCCCTACATGAAGCTCGACAAGGACACTGATTTGGGTGTCGTCCATATCGAAATGCTGGGTCAGAATTTCCGGCCGAAAACGGCGGAGACCAGGATCGCCGCGCTTTCACTGAACAGCGTCAGGGCAGGGGGTAACGCCGTTCTCGTGATGCCCTCCGAGATGATGCACCCAGATCAGATCACTGGTCACAAGCGTGAGTTCTATGCGCTCATGGAGAGCATGTTTGATCGGGTCTCCACAATTGGTCTCGACGCTCACCTCTACAAAGGGATGGGGGCCAACTTCCCGGTCCAAGTCCACTTCCTTGAAGGGCGCTTCGCGGATGGTCAGGGCCGCTCTCTGTCCGAAGCATCGCGGATGGTGCCTGACGAGATCGTCATCGCAACGACCTTCGATCGCTTCTACGAGAAGTTCGACGGCATTCTCGCGGCGAGCCGGATCGAGCCTCTAAGCGAGGCCGAAGTCGCGGCGAACCGTTCAGTCTTTTTGGGCCGTCCTGTGGAAGAGATCGAGCCTACCCCCGAGACGACTCCGGGGGGCGCGAACATGCCCCAGGATGGAGCATCGGTGCCAGAGGATGACGAACCTTCGCAGGGGCCTTCCTCGGGTCCATCGTCGGGCGGAAAATCTGATAGGTCTCGCCCTCCCTTCACACCCGATAATCCCGCTTCTGACACGGATCAGCCAGAAGCCGAGCCCATCTCTGACCCGGAGGAGCCGGAGCTGGAAGAACCCGCGTTCCTTGGTGGCGATGACGACCTCGTGCGACCGGCTGACATGCCTACTTCCGTTTGGTTCGTCGATGACTTCTCGCCCGATCCCTTCACCGTGCCCTACGTGAGTTTCAGCTCCAAGCCGGGTGCTCGAACGGTGATCGAGCGCACCATGGAGCACGAGACCTACTCGGCACTCAAGGAAGTCGTCTCGCAGTTTGGGTCTGTGGATGGCTACGTCGCCCGCAAGCTGGGAATTTCGGAAGAGCACCTGCTCTCCGATGATGGGCCGCTCAGTCCCGAGCAGATCGACAGTCTCGCAATCTCCTTCTCCCGGCGCGAGCGCGGCAGGGCCAGTATCGTCGGGGACCAAATGGGCGTCGGCAAGGGTCGTCAGCTCGCGGCTCACGCCTACAGCAGTCTCCTGGTCGAAGGCCGTCCGGTCCTCTTCATGTCGAACCGTCCCAACCTGTTCACGGATTTCGCTTTACGGGACTTCTCCGACGTGTCCGGTCGCGCGTTCATGGACTTCGTGAACGAGAACTCGATCCGGCCCTTCATCTTCAACGTGAACGACGGGGCGCTGATCTCTGATGGGCAGGTCAAGTTCAAGACCGGCGCAGACGAGCACAGGGAAGCCAAGAACAACGGTCTCGGCGATCATAATCTTCTCATGATGAGCTACTCGCAGGTCCAGATTGCCTCCGGCTTATGGCGAGCCTCCGCGATCAAGGACTGGATGACCCGCATGTCGGAGCAGGGCACTCCGCCAGTTCTTCTGCTCGATGAGGTTCACAAGGCCGCAGGGCCGGATAGCCGCACAGGTTTAGTGATCCAGGACATGATCGAGACCGCGATCGCGACCAACGCAGACATCGTTTACAGCTCGGCCACTTCTGTAAAGAGCGGGCGAAACCTGCCGGTCTATCGGCCTGCACTTCCGGACACAGGCTTGTCGAACCAGGAACTCATGCTCGCTATCGAGCGGATGCCGCTGGCAATGCAGGAGATCCTCAGCGCCGAGATGGCTCGTTCCGGATCACTGATCGAGCGCAAGATGTCCGAAGCCGGGGTAGAGCGTGATCTGGTCGTCCTCGGCGACATCGACAGCGTGAAGATGGAGGGCCTTCGCGAGAAAGCCGATGCCGTGTCCGAGCGCCTGCGCGAAATGATGGCAATGGCGCCCGTGATCGCTGAGGCGGCGAAGGAGCAGTTTAAAGACATGGTAGGTGGCTCGGTCGCCGCAGGATCAGCCGACAAGCTGCGCGTCGAGACGACCTCCCCGGCCAGCCAGCTCGATGCCTTCTCCCGCTACCTGATGGCTTCGATCAAGGGTGCTTTCACGCGGGAGCTGATCGAGGACAGCGTTGCAGCAGGGGAGAAACCGACGGTCGTATGCGAGTTCACCGCGGATTCCGTGTCACGGTGGATGGTCGGAAGCCAGCTTCCTATGCTGAATACCGAGAATGGGATCGAGGTCGATGCCCACCCGAACATCGGCCATGTGCTCAAGCGCTTCGCAGACCGGATGCTGACGTTCAAGGGGTCTACCGCCCTTGGAGACCAGATCGAGACTCGTGTAATAGGGTTCGACGGATGGCTTGAAGAGTTCGGTGCGCAGATCGACCTCGCCGACCTGGCCGAAATGAGGGTCAATATATTCGACCGGGCACGGGAAGCCTGCGAAACCCTGAACATGACCTTCGACGACATTTCGGGCCGCTCGATCGAGTTCCGGACGGGTGAGGATGGCAAGGTTCGCGCGTTCAAGCGGGAAGCGCCGAACTCTATCGAGGCCGCCGCCGCGTTCAATCGCGGCGATCTGGATGTGCTCGGGTTCAACGACGCGGCAGCGACCGGAATCAGCTTGCAGAACGCGCTGCGCAACGGCCCGGATGTGCGGCGGCGTAGCATGATCAAGCTGGCCTACCAGCGTGAGATCACCAACGAGCGTCAGGTCGAGGGCAGGATAAACCGCACAGGCCAGCTTTCTCCCCCCCGATACTTGATCCCCGTCACGGGGATGGCGGCGGATGACCGGATCGCCAATCTGTTCAATCGCGCGAACCGCTCTCTCACGTCGAGCACCTCAGCGACACGCGAGAGCAGTACCAGCGCGGAACATGCCGTGGACATCCTCAACTCTGTCGGCGAGATGGCCGTCGCTGCTGTCCTCAATCGCAATCCGGATGTTGCAGAGGTACTCGACATCAATCCCGAGACTCTAGACCTCCCGCGCAAACTCCTGGGCCGCTCCGTCATGCTCCCACTCGATCAGCAGTCTAATATCCTTGCCGACGTGGACGCGACGTTTCACCTGACCAGCGAAAGGCTGACACAGCAGGGCGCAAACCCGTTGCGCCTGGGGCGGTATAATTGGAACGCAACTGTCGAGCTACACGAGGTTCTCAAAGAGGGAGACCCCAATGGGACAGGGATCGCGGCACAGCCGCTGGTCGTGAACGCCGTCAAGTTCAAGGAAGAAATTCAGGCCCTGTCTCCTAACCGAGTGCTCGAACATACGACCGAGTACATCCAGAAGCGCAAGACGCCCTTTCTCTCGTTGCAGGAGGAGTTCGACTACGCAGGAGCGCACAACGGAGGACGCTATGATCTGAAACACAGCCTGTTCAGTAGCGTGACAGGCCGCTCTAAGGAACAGATCCGCTATCTATTCCCGATACCGATCCCGAAGAATGCTGCCAATGAGCTGCTGAACGGACTAAACCGGAAGATCAGCGAGGCTACCCGAAAGAAACGAGATGGGGCCACGATCTCTACTGATGAGATCAGGGATTTGTCAGAAGAGCTGGAAACCGAAATCACCGGGCAGGCAGGCAGCTATCGGTACAAGGCTATCCATAGCTACATCGGCGATGTCAGGTCCAAGGTGAGCGACAAGGCTGCCAACGAGCTGAGGTTCGCGATGCCCGCTCGCGCGATGCGAACCCGAGCGGAGAACATCTCGCGGCTGACGAAGATCGCCGACGAGCTGGTGGTGGGGCGCATGGTGGCTGTGGACCGCCGAGCGATCCCCGCACGGATTGGTGGGTCGATCGCGGAGGCTTACGAGCGCGTGGGGGCCGAAGGCGGTCTCATCCCCGCGCTCGTGACATCTGGTCGCTTCGACGAGCACTCGCCCTTCTCAGAGAGCAAGATGCAGTTCTCGCTCTTCATCCCCGGATCTCGTGGCGTGGAGAGCGTCACAGTGTCCTCTCTATATTCGGGGATGGAGGCCAGCGGCGCTGGGCTAGAGCTTCCGATCCAGCATATCGAGCACTTCGCTCGGGGCCTCTTGGGCCAGTACAGCCCGGAGTTCAAAGAGGCCATGATCGACGTTTTGGGTGACGATAGCTGGAACAGGTTGATCGACACGACCTATCCGTTCCTTGAGCGAGACTACGAACAGCCACGGAACAACAGATCGGAAGGGATGGCGCATATTCTCGATCTGAGGACAGGCGCTGTCGTCGGGAAAGGCGCGGAGTTCTTCCGTGCCCTCAACGATGCGATGCCTTCCCAGGCACTGACGAAGACCCGGTTTACGCTCGAAGGCGACCTCTTCTCCGCAATGGCCTTGGTCGCCAACCAACACGGCAATGCAGCCGGGGAAAAGGTCATCTACACAGATTCCGAAGGCACGAACCGCAATGCCATCCTTCTCAACCCACGGAAGACGAAGGAGCTTCTGGCTGCTGTCAGGAAGAAGGCGGAACGACGCTCCCAAGTTCACCCCGGCCTCAAGACCGAAGAGGCGTTCGGGCACTACATGGCGCTGACTAACACCGTCCTGCATGGATTCCCGGACCAGTGGAGTGAGCAGCATCGACCCACTGGCGAGCCGTCCAGTGCTCAGCGTTTCGCCAATGCGCTTGCTTTCTTTTATCCCGACCAGTTTGGATCAGGCATCGCGAAGGAGCGCGTAATCCGCGACCCTGAGCGCGTCCTGAACGAGATCAGAGACAGGCTGTCGGAGATCGAAGGCACGTACCCAGCGTCCATATTGGCCGGCGGAGACATCTGGCGCTGGGCAGCAGATCATGCCGCTCGCGAAGCCACGCTGAAGGCAGGCGATCGCGGCAAGCGCAAGGGGACCGCGAATACCGCAGGAACGAGCGGACTCAGCTTGATAGAGGTGCCAGATGCCGATGGCACCGTGATCAAGCAGCCGAGGGAATCCCATGGTCTTGCCGGAATCTCGGGTCTGCTCTCGTCGATGGATCGTCAGCAAATGGCAGTCCTTATGTTCACTCAAGGCTCCGTCGGTCTGGTCTTCAAGAAGGACTTCCCCGGCTTGTCGGACATGCCCGATGCCGATGCCCTGATGGACCGATCCCGGCAAGAGCTTCCGAGGTACTCGGATGGAAGCGGTGATAAGCTCACAAAGGGCCTCTTAGCAGTCAATCTGTCGATTTCCGACAGCTCGGACATGGAACTTCTGGGCCGCGTCATGAGCCACGCTTCGCGGCGCGATCATGGCGAGATCCTGGTGGGCGGCATCATGAAGTCGGTGCAATCAGCGATCGACACCATGGCATCCGATCGCGGCAGGGAGGCTGCGCTCACAGCGGAGCGTGACCGACCCGCATCTGTATCCCGCGACTCTGGACCCTCCACCACGGGCCAGAGCACCCCGGAGAACATGCGATCCTCGTTCAGCCTTCAACAGCCGCTGCGTCGTCGGAGCGGTGGAGGCATGGACCTATGATCTGCTTGCTTCATGCCGATCTTGACGTTGCGTTCTCGCCCTGTCAAAAATTCATCTTAGTTGTTACGATAATCGCAGTGTTAAGCGAACACTTGAAGTGGGCGATCACTTCGGCACAATATGAGGTGTTAACGGGCCATCCTATTTGTGACTCGTTTACCAAGAATCAGGAGGAATTGAGCAGCAGACGAGAAAAATCACCAACGTCGCCAATAGAAAACGCCCGATGCAGGGCACCGGGCGCGTTTCAGGTGGTCCATAAGATTGGATGGGAAGTCAAAATCGGCAAAATTTGACGACCCGGGAGGACCGGAACTCACCTCCCAATCTATGACCTGATACGCGACTTCGCAACTGGAAAAATGCGTTTTTCCAGACAAGGAAGTCATGCCTGCAACATCTGCATCCGGCTCAGGTACAGGAACCGGAAAATGTCATATAATTCAGGCGATAGCTCGTCTGAGGGTGTCTCCTTTGCACCCATAGCTAACGAAGATCGAAGAGCACTCTTCGGTCAGTTGAAGCACGCCGTCCGCTTACTACGGGCGCGAAAAGTGATCGGAACCGCCGCGTCACAGATGCTAGACATCCTGACAGATGCGGACTTCGTTCGGTGGCAGGGAACCACGCCTCTGAGCATCATCGGATCTGAAGAAGCCGCCGTGCAGCGCGGCAGGGACCAGCGGACGATCAGACGCAACATTGCAGAGCTGATCGAGAAAGGCATCGTCCTAGACAAGACCACAGCGTCCGGTGCCAGGTTCGCGAAGCGCACTCGCGGAGGCGGTTATCTCGTTTCCGGCCTCGATCTGTCACCCCTGCTGGATATGCTCGGCCATCTCCAAGCTCTCCAAGAAGAGGATGAACAACGTCAGGCAATGCGCCATTCCCTGACACAGCAGATCAAATCTGCTCGACGCAAAATCGCGGCGTGGATGCGCGGTGAAGAACCCGACGAGGAAAGCCGGGCGATCTACGCCTCCCTCCCACGCCGCCTCGCAGACCTTAGCTTCGGAGAACTGGCCGACCTGCTCGCGAAATGCGAAGCCTTGGGTGCTGCGGCCACAGCTTCCGACAACCTCGAAACCCCGTCACGTCGGACAAATCTGTCCGACGATGAGGACAAAACAGTTCGCTCATACTCTACAGATAAAGATCATAAATCTTTCTGTAAGAGGGCAGAGAAACAGTGCGAGACCAATGATCAGCACTCCGAACCCAACCAAAACACTACGCGGATGGACCTGGATCTGCTGATGAAGGTGCTACCGAAAGACGCTTCCGACTTTCTCCCCCCATCTGCCGGTTGGTACGAGCTTCACGATCTCGCTTTCCAGCTCGTCGGCGCGGAGGGCATTCCAATACAGGAATGGCAGGACGCCTGCGCAGCGATAGGACGGGATCGAGCATCTGCGCTTGCTATCATCCTCGCCGCCAAGGGACACGCTTTCGGAGATCGCTCTATCAGGACGCCCTACGCTTGGTTCAGAGCCATGCGAAAGCGAGCAACTACACCGGGTATGGTCAACCTCCACGGCTCTCTGATCGGTCTTCTGCACGGGCAGGCTACAGTATAGCGTAAACAATCTGACGGCTTGATTTACACCGCTCGTCGGTCAATAATAGACTGACGTTGTTACACAAGCGGAGAGAGCTGATGACTGATGCCGGTGCTACTGTCAAACCCGAGTGGTCATCTCGGGCGGCTGATCTAGCAGTCCAAATACAAAGTAACCTGCGAGCACCGATTGCCCTCGTGGTCCCCGAGAATGGGATGCGCGAGACGAAGGACGCTTCTGACAGCGACAGCATTGGCCGTCGCGTGTGCCTAGCCATGTCTCTCCTCAACCCTGCCGCGCTCAAGATGGCCGACTTCATCGAGGCGACGGTCCACGCCGAGGATACCTCCACATGAAGCACCTGATCCCCCTCATCGCCGCGTCTGTGTTGACCGCAGTACCTGCGCTTGCAGCAGATGGCTGCTTGGTCGAAGAGGCCGCGCAAGCAGCACTGCAACGGCAGATCGAACTCATTCAAGCGACTGCCGCTGATCCGGAAGACAGCTTCTCGGGGGTCGCGGCCTGCATCAATTCCGACATTCTCTCGGCTTTCGATTTGAGTATTGCGATCCCAGATCTCGCCGGGTTGATGACCTCGATTGCGACAGATGCGATCACGGATGCGATCAACTCGGCCAAGACGCAGGCTTGTCGTGCTATCCAAGATGCAGTGTCGGATACCGTGGGTAACGCGCAAGCGACCGTGACCTCCTTCAATTCCTCCCTGACTGATGAATTGGAAGGGGTGCTGGACAACGGCTGGGGCGATCTCGACTTTGAGGGGTCACTCTGATGGCGGCCAGACCAGCTCTCACGATTCTGGCGACGCTTACCTCGCTGACGCTTCCGGCATCCGCAAGCGCACAGGTGTTTGAGACAGCCTATACCTTTCTCGTGACGACCGCTGAGCAGGTCGTATCGACCGTGAAAGTGGAGACGAAGCAGTATTCCGCGTCCAGCGGGCAAACCTCCACGGCGTCCACCAGCTCTGCCAAAGCGGCAGCGAACGTGCTGGTTGAGAGCGATACGAATGCAGCGATCAACCGGGCACTCGTGGAGTATGAGGCGAGCTACAACTCCGAGGTGGCGGGCGCTTGTGCCGCGATCGCAGTGGGACAGGCCAGCGAGAGCGGGGCCACTACCGCTGACGATATGAACGAGGTACTCGCCGAGCACGAGCAGAACTGGATGAGCGTCGGGGGTTCCCGCGCCGACACCCAGATGAAGGGCCTCCAGATGCGTCGGGAGTATTTCTGCTCAGAGGGTGAAGCTGATCTCGGCCTCTGCGCCGAAGGGGCAGAGGACACTTATGGCGCGGTGGCTGCTGCCGATAGCTCGGCTGAGCCATGGTTGATCAGGCGCGAATACGGCACCTACGAGGTACAGATGGGCACCCTGTTCATGGACACGGTTGCCCCTCTTCCAACGATCGCGTCTGCAAGTGAGGCCGAGGGCAATGTGCCCCTTCTGGTAGAACGCGCCGCAGCTCGGCGGCAGGCGGCGCTCGTGTCGATCGCGCGTGGTGCCCTCGGAGATGTCATCACCTCGGGTGTTCAGGGGGGGCTGGAATGAGATTGCGCTGCCTTTTCATAGCAGCGGCATTCGCTGCCACCGCCAGCCCCGTGCTTGCGATCACCTGTGTCGGGGTTGAGACTCGTGTTAATGTCCGCACGAGCGCTCTGTCCACAGCGGTATCGACTGTCATTGCGGCGCGAACCGAGGCGCTCGTCCTCCAGGAAGTTATGCAACGCCAGAGGTTGCTCTCCGCTATCCGGGTCATGACCAAGCAGCAGAGCGTGGCAGGAGAACAGGAGGCGACAGCACAGACGGCGGCGCAGAAGGCGCTCTCGAACGTGGTGGTAGAGCAGAGCGTTAACCGCCAGATGCGCGATGCCGTCGAGGAGTATGGGACTACCGGACATGCTGCGTGCGCCCTCGTGGAAAGCGGGTATGAGGTCAAATCGAAGAGGGAGGCTTACTCTGCTGCTCGCAACGAGATTGCCGAAAGGGTGCGTGAAAATCGCACTGCATCCAGCGAACAAGAGTTCCGCGAGAAGATGGCGACATGGAACGCGACGGTCCAAGATGCGGATGACGTGACTGTGCAGGATGTCCTCAACGGTGATGAGGACAAGGCCGAGGCGTTTATTGCTCTAGTCGCAGGCCCACCTCGACCTCCGATTGAGGCAGGCGCCAACACCGTCGCCGCCCGGCTGGATCGGATTCCGGCCATGATGAGCGAGGCTCGAAACAGTGCAGCGGTGCTAGTCCTCGCTGAGATTGCCGAGAGCCAAGAAGTGCGGGCGTCTTTGCAGCAGATGTCCGATCAGTGGACCGAGGACGGTGGGCAGACGTGGGCGACGAAGATGGCGACATCACCGACGCGGGGGGTCCTGCTCGATACGGCGAGGATTGAGGCGCAGAACATCGCGATGGAGGCCCTATCCGTGCGTCAGGCACTCATGGAGGAGTTTGCATTGGCAACCTTCGCTCTCGGCTACGTTGACCAGATCAGATCAGGCAGGGGGCCAGCGGATGCAGCTCAATAAGATCAGGATGATCGCAGGTGGCGCAGCACTGGCCCTCTCTCTACCGGCAACGTCGGCTACTGCCGGTGGGGGCCTCGTTTGCACGGTGGTCGATGCGCTGTGGCAGGCAGGCCATTCGAGTGCCCAGGCCGCGCTTATCACAGGCGTGAACACAATGGCCGCCACGATCGCAACCCAGCAGGCGACGACCAATGAACTTCTAGTCGCTGCCCTGGGCGTCTCAACAAAGCAGGAAAGCGTCAACGCCGAGCGCAACGCCACGACTTCGGCCTCTGCCGCGAAAGCCACGTCTCAGGTGATTATCGAGCAGGACATGGCAGAGCAGATCATTGAGGCCCACGAGACCTATGGCCCGCAAGGTCAGATGATCGGCGGGTGCGACGTAGCGGAGGAACTTTCGATCGCCAGTGCGGCGACTAGCTCGTCTGCCGAGCGGGCCTCGGAGATCCTCGGCTCGGGTGCCATCGACACCGTTCCGGGGGCTGGAGTGACACCCGAGCAGGGTGCGGCTCGGCGCATGGCGTACGTGGATGAGCCGGAGGCTGTATCTGCTATCGCCTTTCTCGATAGTGATACGTCCGCTGAGATGAAGGACGCCTTTATGAACAATGTGATCGGGTTGCCGCTCGATCCGCCCGACGACATGGGCGAAGTGGATAGCGCGATCCGCCTCATGCAAAACAGGCGGATGGAGGCCCTGCGCTCCGCGCCGATCACTTCTCTCGCAATTGTCCGAGCCGCGAACGAAGCCTCGGGGCATTTCGACACAGACGAGCTTACCGAAGATGGTGACGTGGAGAGCCTGATCGACGCGACGGACTACCTGCTTGATATGTACGGCGGCGGTGACAGGTACGAAACTTGGTCGGCAGCGCTAGTCACCAAAAGCGAGGTCGGACTGCTCAAGGAGATCGCGCGGCTCCGCTCGGTTTCCCTCATGCTGTCCCGCGTGAGCCAGGAGGGATCGGATCGCCGTCAGGCGATCATCGCAACGCTGCTGGCGGGAGCGGCTGTGCGATGAGCGATCACACTTTCCGGGCTGTCCTAGACGACATCGAGCAGCAAGAAGATTACGTCGATGACGGCGGACTGATGATCGACGTGTTGGATGATCCATACGGGTCGCCCGATGCTGCGTGGCAGGAAGCCCTCAGCACTCAGTGGGTGCCGCAGGACGGTCAACGCAGCTTGCCTTCGCTCGACATCTTCGTGGGGATCATCGCGAGGATGCAGGGTGTTGCCGCTTTCGCCGTCCCCCAGGCTTCGGGAGAGATGATTGATGAAGCTGGTTTCGACGACGATGTGGAACCCCTCTCGGGAGAGGAGGAGACAGGCTCATGAAGCTAGACAACACGATCCTAGATGCCGTTCAGAGAGCCGCGTCCTTCACGTCGGTCGGGTCTCTGGGCAACCTGCTGGAGCAGAAAATTGGCCACCCGATGCGCGGGAAGGATGGAAGGCTCATCGGGCGCGGGGAGTACATGATCGTCTACGATTCCCGCTCGGCTTCTCCGGAGGCGGACACCGCAGCTCGCTGGATGTTCGTGGGCTGGTTCGAGGAAACGCTCCACGTTCCGGTGCGGCACGACACGTCGATGCCTGACAGCGGTGACAAGCTCCTGGTCGGGATGGGCAGTCTCAAGCAACGCCAGCGCCAACGGGCCAAGATTGCTTTGGAGCATCTGGCTGTCGGTATCGTTCACGACGAGGCCAGCATCTACTTCGTATCCGGTGCGCTGCTCGGCCAGGGCCGTAACGGTGCGATCTACAAAACCGGGGAGGTCAGTGAGCGGCGTTTCTATAGCCTTGGCATGGACTTCCGCACAGATCGACGCGAGGGCATCGAGTCCTCCCGCGCAACGATCGCCGAAGCACGGCGATAGATACCGGAGGCAGAGCAAGCATGGCAGCAAATTGGTTTGACCTGAAAGACTACGACGCGAAAGTCGAGCGGGTGAGAGTGGCGGCAGGAGGGCATTACGCCCTGGTGCTTAACGTGCCGGAGGATCGGTTGCCCGGAGCTGATCCAGGCTTATCGCAGGAGGAGACACTCTTGGATCTCGGCTGGGAACTGACCACCCGTGAAGATGGCCGGATCACCTTGGAGAACCAGCGCATGATCACCTCGACCCGGAGCGTGATGGAAGCGATGCAGCCGTTCTTTTCGACGAACGAACTGACGGAAGCGCATCGAGACCAAGGTAGGATGCGGCAGGGAGAACGGATGGAGGGCCTCGAACCGCGTGACATGGTGTCCATGCAGGAGGTCGAGAGCACCGTCGCAGGCGTGGAGCCTGAGAACCTAGATCGAATCCTGTCGTCTGTGGCTCTTGCCCAGAAGGCCCGTGCGGAACGGTTGAAGCGGACAGGTGCCGAGCTTCTGGATGGCCGGGGCTGGGAGCTGTTCGAGGCGCTGACGGATGCAGCTCTCGAACGGCGTCCGGACCTGCGCGAGACAGCGGCTGCTATCTATGCCTTCGGTGCGATCGCTTCTGCGGTCGATTCTAAACCTCAGACCGTCGAGATGTACGGCACCTCATCCGCGATCCGCGCCTCTCTTGACGAGCTGGCCCGAGGCATCTCGATCGACGATGCGGAGCTGAGGCAGCGCGCGGTGGATCGGCTTCTAAATGGCCTCGACATGATCTCGGACGAGCGGAGAGATCACATCGAGCGGTCATACCGCGATCAGGTGCAACGCCTTCCGGATACCGGCCTGACGCGCCCTAGGGACGTCGTGCTGCGAGACATGCTTCCTCGTGAGCCGAAGCTGACGCCAGCGGTTATGTCGGGCCTTGAGCTGGGCAAGGGTGATACCGAAGCCGCTTTCACGTCTCAGTTGCCGTTCAAGGTTCGCCGTGATGCCGGGGTGCCTACCCGCCGGTTGGTGCAGAACATGATGGCCGCGAGCATGGCCCTCGACGTGATCTCTCAGGAGCTGGGCATCGGAAGAGGTGAACTGATTCCGGATCAGGCGTCGATGCCCCTTCGCTTTTCGGCGGGTCTGACCCAAGCGGGAGGGCAGTCGATCGGGGATGTGCGTTCCACGCGCTCAGAGAGCACTGATGAGGACGGCGAGGTCAAGGTTACGCAGGCACAAGTGATGTCCGTGTCCGTCGCGTCCGGTGCATCCTTCGTCCACGAGGCGGGCCACATGATCCACAATGGCTACGATCTCTCTACCAAGGAGATCGAAGGAATCTTGAGGGAGAGCGGTGTGATGACCGTCGCGATGACGGAGCTGAACGACCGTTTCCCTGAAGGTGGCAAGACCTTCGACTACTTGTCCGATCCGCGCGAGATATTCGCCCGGACCTTTGAGAGCCACATGGTCAATGTCGTGCGGGCGAGCGGCGACATCAGGCTCGAAGCGCTCGGCGGCAGCCAGACAGTCAACCCGTGGGACGAGGCTTCGGGACGTGGTGACATCGAGCTGACGCGCCGGTTCGTGGACCGCCTCAAGGATACGATTACGCTCAAGCTCGACACAGCCCACGCGGCTTCGCGGGATGCGGATCGGAAGCAGCAGCCCTCGTCTGCACCAATTGCGGCTCCCCAGCCCTGACCGAAAGCGACGACCATGGAAGAAGACATCACGTTCGACGATCTGTTCACGCTGGCCGATAATGACTATGCGCTGAAACTTCTTGAGAGGCTGTTCGGCGGGATCGTCTACGTGGTGGACGGCTCTGGTACGGGCGACATGAGCGAGAACTGGCTCTCGATTATCTTCTCGATCTTCAACACAACCTGCCTGCTCGCGATGATTGTGCTCACGAGCTACACGCTTTACGTCCTGATCTTCGACACAGCCGCCGACGGTAGGGTTTTCGGTGAGCAGACAGACACGAAGTACACGCTGCTTCGTGCATTTATGGGCGCGGTGGCCTTTGTGCCGGTTTCCGGAGGCTACAGTCTCGGTCAGGTTGGGTTGATCTGGCTTGTAGTCCAGGGGAGCGCCTTCGGCGATACGGTCTGGACTAAGACAGCCGACATGGCCCTTTCAGGCACCTCTCTCCTCGCCGCTCCTGCTGACACGACGGAGAATGATTACCCGATCCAGATGGAGTTCGCCAAGGCGTTCGATGCTCTCACCAATGGTTACGTCTGCGCCTACAACGCGAACGCTATCTACGGGATGGTGAGTGGATCTGAAAGCTACGATGTCACCGCCGGGCCGATGTCCCTGCAATCTCCCTCGGGCGTGATCGTGTCGGACAGCATCTCGAACTGGACTGCCGAGGACGGCGGGGCGACCGGCCTACTGACCTACTATCAGAAGTTCGGCACGTCGAGTGGGAACAGCTCCTACAACGGGCGCGATAACTTTTGCGGGGGCGTTACCCGCTCGGTGCAGATCGACGTGGGAGGGTGTTCAGATGGCTGGTTCTCCTTCTGCGATGGGGATGACACCAGCGCCTTCCGCAAGGGGGTAGCTACGACGCAGATCACGGCCCGGTTCGGCGTCTACAAGGACGTGATGGACGATCTGGCGGATAATGCCTCCGATCTGGCGTTGTCCATTTACAATGGCGAGCGGGACATGGCGACGATCGAGGCCGCTGCCGGTGCTGCGGTCCGTTCGGCGACGAACGGCATGATCTCGGGAGTTTCTTCCTACAACTCGATCAGCAATTCAACGCTCGACAGCATCCATGAGCAACTTCTCGATGATGCAACCACATATGGTTGGGTATTTGCACCCGCATGGCAGCGGGGTATCGCGATGGCCGGATCTTGGAATGGGTCTGCCTTCGACGACTTCGAGATAGAGACATTCAAGAACAACTCGATCTCGGCCTACCTCCGAGGGGCCGGTGTGAGAACAGGCTATGATCCGACAGTCGAGGCGATGCTGTCGAAGGCCGAAGAGGATGCTCGGACCTGGGAGCTTATGCAGGGTAGTCTCATGTCCCTCGGTGAGCCGGGGAGTGGT
>TARA_R110000737_G_scaffold111464_1_pt1 | contig 14556 bp, 9 predicted proteins | sample TARA_R110000737 | Tara Oceans TARA_R110000737 (sample SAMEA4398027) | marine metagenome | biome: Polar Biome; feature: [SRF] surface water layer (ENVO:00010504); material: water (ENVO:00002006), including particulate matter (ENVO:01000060) such as... | depth 5 m
CCTCGATCATTTTAACCTGCGGGTCTGCGGCGGTTTCGGCGAATTTCTCGTCCGAAAAACTGCCATCTTCATTGCGGCACCCGAAATACCCCGACGCCACCTGATAAATCAGATCACCACCGCCTTCACGGTGATAGCGGCTGATGCTGCCCTCGCCGGTATCATGGGCAAAACCACCCTTTTTCGCCCCGGTATTCAGCGCCAGAATGGCATTCCCCGATAACGAGCCAAAGCTCATGGCGGAAATATTATAAAGGCTGGCGTCATAGGGCTGCTTGCACTGTGGCCCGCCGACGCGCACACGAAAATCGCTATCGGTGATCGTGGCCGGGGTCACGGAATGGGTCAGCCAGGCATAGCCGGAAGCATAAACATCCTCAATCGTGCCAAACGGGCGCTTGTCTTCAACGCCTTTGGCCCGCTGATAAACCAGACCGCGATCCTGACGGCTGAACGGCAATTTATCCTGATCGCTTTCGATCATATATTGCCGGATTTCCGGGCGAAAGTTTTCAAGGATAAACCGGATATGCCCGCTAACCGGATAATTGCGCAGGATCGCATGCCTGAACTGGCGCATATCGCGCCAGCCGACCAGCATCAATGACCCGAAAACAATCGCTGGCACCCAAAACCAGACATCCACCAGACTTGCGCAAATCAACGACGCAATCGTCAAGACCGTCACACCGGCGAGAACCGCGTAACGTTGATTCAAGATCAGGAATTTCACTGTGACCCTATCCCATATAATAATGCGGAGCGTGTTTAATGGCGTTTATTAAGCAGAATTCTTGATACGCGAAGATGTGTGCCGCAGGTTATTAAGTTTTCCAGACGAAACATCACGCCCCATACGGGCGTAAAGCACGGTCGGTTCCTGTTTCATGGCATGAATTGCAATCCGTACCGCCGGGGAAACAACCGTATGGCCGGATTTGAAGTTCTTGATCTGACTAAGCTTATACCCCAGCGCCTGACCCACTTGTGCATTGGTCAATTTGAACTGCTTCTGGAAATCTTCAATCAGGGCGCGGCCATCCTCTTCGGCTTGCTCGTCCGCGATCCGCGCAAGGTTTTCCGCACTGTAATCCAGCCCGTTTTCCCATGCGATACCATGCCCCCAATTGATGATACGCACCTTGGCAAAGGCATCCGGATCATCGGAAAACACCGCAAAATGACGCGACAGCGCAATCACACCAGACAAATCAGCCCGCTGTTCAACCCCATCGTCCCAGCGAAGTTGCAAGGTGAACGGCGTATCGGTTGCACCAACATCAACAAGACGTTTCATCACAATCCCCGTCATCCGTTGTATTCCTGCCAAAGTGCGATCAGATGATCCTTATGATCCGCAACATAATTGCTGGCCTGCCGTGCGATTTTTCCGGGCAAATCACCTGCAAAGATGTCGGCATCGTCAATCCTTATCTTGGCCGAAAAATCGGGACCAATCACATGTATATGGGGTGGATTATGATCCCCAAAATACATGTAGATTTTAAAACTGCCGAAATCCTCAATCGTCGGCATGCCGCCCCCTTATCTCTCCCTTTCAAAATAGGCCAAAAATTGGCCTATTTCAAGTTTGAGCATAAAAAAAGCCGCCAGTTTCCCGACGGCAACAAGTCTAGCAGGGAGTATCTTGTTGGGAACACCCTGCGCAATAAAGGCCGCGGGGTGTTCCCGAATGTCAAAGGTTGCTCTGAATTGGCGCTGCCATGTAGTGACCGTCAGGCCTTGCCGTAACCACCGCCCCCCGGCGTCTCAATGATGAAGACATCACCGGGATACATGGTCGCCCCATCGGTGCCTTTAAGTTCCTCGACCGTGCCATCGGCACGTTCAATCGCATTGCGGCCAAGCTTGCCCGGCTGCCCACCTGCAACGGCCTGAACCGGCACGCGGCGATGGTTGGACAGGATCGATGCGGTCATTTCTTCAAGGAAGCGCACCCGGCGCGTCGTGCCGTCGCCGCCCTTGTGTTTGCCCGCACCGCCGGAACCTCGGCGGATGCCAAAGCTTTCAAGCATCACCGGGAAACGCCATTCAAGCACTTCCGGGTCGGTCAGGCGTGAGTTCGTCATATGCGAATGCACGCCCGATGTGCCGTCATAATCCGGCCCGGCACCGGTCCCGCCACAGATGGTTTCGTAATACTGATGCGTATCATTGCCCCAGGTGAAGTTGTTCATCGTGCCCTGCGCGCCCGACATCACGCCAAGGGCGGCGTAAAGTGTATCGGTAACATGCTGCGATGTTTCAACATTCCCGGCGACAACCGCGGCGGGATAACGCGGGTTCAGCATTGATCCTTCCGGCACGATCAAATCAACCGGTTTCAGGCACCCGGCATTTAGCGGAATATCGTCATCGACCAAGGTGCGGAAGACATAAAGCACAGCAGCCCGTGTTACCGCCGATGGTGCGTTGAAGTTGTTATCAAGCTGATCGGATGTGCCGGTGAAATCAACCGTGGCGGATCGGGTTTCCTTATGGATCGTGACCTTGGCTTTAACCACCGCGCCATTATCCATTTCATAGGAAAACTCGCCGTCTTTCAGCACGTCAATCACACGGCGCACGCTTTCTTCGGCATTGTCCTGCACATGGCCCATATAGGCATGAACAACATCAAGACCAAAGTGATCGACCATCTTGCGCAGTTCCTGCACGCCCTTTTCATTCGCGGCAATCTGAGCCCGCAAATCGGCTATATTTTGATACGGATTGCGCGCCGGATATTTCGCCCCTTCGAGCAAGCCGGTTAACCCAACCTCGTCAAACTTGCCCTGATCCACCAATTTGAAGTTGTCGATCAGAACGCCTTCTTCCTCCAACACCCGCGAATTTGGTGCCATAGAACCCGGCGTGATCCCGCCAACATCGGCATGGTGACCACGCGATGCAACATAGAACAGGATATCCTTGCCATCATCGCCAAATACCGGCGTGATCAAGGTAATATCAGGCAAATGCGTGCCGCCATTATAGGGATCGTTCAGCATATAAACATCGCCGGATTTCATCGCCCCGGCGTTCTTTTCCATCACGGCGCGAACCGATTCCCCCATTGATCCCAAATGCACCGGCATATGCGGCGCATTGGCAATCAAAAGGCCTTCCTGATCAAATAGCGCACAGGAAAAATCAAGCCGTTCCTTGATGTTGACTGAATAAGACGTATTGGCCAGCGTCACCCCCATCTGTTCGGCGATATTCATGAACAGATTGTTGAACACTTCCAGCATCACCGGATCGGCCTGTGTGCCAATCGCTTCCATGCGTTTAAGCGCCACCACACGGGTCAGGACCAAATGATCCCGGCCATTCACCTTGGCTTCCCAGCCCGGATCAATCACCGTCGTTCCAACCGGCTCGATAATCACCGCCGGGCCGCGCACCGTGGCCCCCGGTTTCATGTCTTCGCGTTTATAGAACGGCGTATCTTGGGATGTGCCATCAAACACCACCTTGCGGGTGGCAAGGGCATTTGGGGTAACGCCGTCCTTGGCAATTTCTTCCTCGGTATCGGGCAATCCTTGGGTTTCGCCAATCGCCTCAACCGCAACCGCTTCGACCACCAGTGGCTTTTCATCCATCACAAAGCCATAGCGTTGCTTGTGCTGGTCTTCGAATTGGGTCTTGATCGACGCCACATCGCCAAAATCAACGATCAACGGATTATCCGTCCCGTCATAGCGCAGATGCAGCTTTTTCAGCAGGCTGATCTTGGCATCCGTAATGCCCTGTTCGTGCAACTCACCGCGTGCTTCAACCGCAAGCGCGTCAAGCTGTTCATCAAGCCCGCCCAGCGCCGATGCTGCAAGCGTCGCCTCGACCGCCTTTTCACGCATGGCGCGAATATCGGCAAGCCCCATGCCATAGGCCGATAAAACCCCGGCAAACGGATGGACAAACACCCGCGTCATGCCCAGCGTATCGGCCACCTGACAGGCATGTTGCCCACCGGCTCCGCCAAAGCATTGCAAGATATAATCCGTCACGTCATAGCCGCGCTGGACCGAGATTTGTTTGATCGCATTGGCCATGTTTTCAACAGCAATGCGCAGGAACCCTTCGGCGACTTCTTCGGGCGTTCGAACCTGACCGGTGGCGTCTTTGATCTTAATCGCCATATCAACAAAACCGGCCTTGACCGCATCGGCATCCAATGGCTCGTTGCCTTCGGGGCCAAACAGGTTCGGGAAAAAGTCCGGCTGAACCTTGCCCAGCATGACATTGATATCCGTCACCGCAAGCGGCCCACCGCGACGATAGGCCGCCGGGCCGGGATTGGCACCGGCACTATCCGGGCCAACGCGGAAACGCGCACCATCGAAATGCAGGATCGACCCGCCGCCCGCCGCGACGGTATGGATTTTCATCATCGGGGCGCGCATCCGCACACCGGCAACCTGGGTTTCGAAATCGCGTTCATATTCGCCGTCATAATGCGAAACATCGGTTGATGTGCCGCCCATGTCGAACCCGATAACCTGGCTGAACCCGTCCATTTCGGCGGTTCGCACCATGCCGACAACCCCGCCCGCAGGCCCGGACAAGATCGCGTCCTTGCCTTGGAATTTCGCGGCATCGGTAAGCCCCCCATTGGACTGCATGAACATCAGTTTCACACCGCCAAGCTCGCCCGCGACCTGATCAACATAGCGGCGCAGGATCGGCGACAAATAGGCATCAACCACCGTGGTATCACCGCGTGATACCAGCTTCATCAACGGGCTGACCTGATTGCTGACCGAAACCTGGGTAAAGCCAATCTCGCGTGCAATTTCAGCCGCCGCATTTTCGTGGCCCGTATAGCGATAACCATGCATGAACACGATGGCACAGGCCCGAATGCCGTCATCAAAGGCCGCTTGCAAATCGCGGCGCAGGTTATCGCGGTTAAGCGCGGTCAACTCGGTGCCTTGGGCATCAAACCGGCCATCGGCCTCGATCACGCGCTCATATAGCAATTCTGGCAATCTGACATTGCGATCAAAAAGCTTCGGCCGGTTCTGATAGGCAATGCGCAATGCATCGCGGAAACCGGTCGTGGTGACCAAAACCGTGCGGTCGCCTTTGCGTTCCAGCAATGCGTTGGTGGCAACCGTGGTGCCCATCTTGACCGCTTCGATCATCTCCGCCGGGATTTTTTCGCCAGCAGGCACATTCAGCAATTCCCGAATGCCCTGAATGGCGGCATCAGCATAACGTTCCGGATTTTCCGACAACAATTTATGCGTCAAAAGGCTGCCATCGGGCTTGCGGGCGACAATATCGGTGAATGTGCCGCCACGATCGACCCAGAACTGCCATTTGGCGGGGCCATCGGTTTGTGCGTTCATCGGATTTTGGTCATGCGAGGCCATGATGCCTACTCCTTAGCATCGTCATTCAAACAAATATGCGACGTCGTATTGATTAAGCAGCCATCACCGGCCACTCATTTTCTGCGGCAACCATGTGGCGATTTCCGGGAACACCGTAATCATCGCCACCGCCAGCAACAGCAGGAAGAAAAACGGCAGGGACGCACGCGCGATGGAAAACAGATTTTTCCCCGTCAGCCCCTGCAAAACAAAAAGGTTAAATCCGACCGGCGGGGTGATCTGCGACATTTCAACCACCAGCACGACATAGATGCCAAACCACAAAAGGTCGATCCCGGCGGCCTGCACCATCGGCAGGATCACCGATGTGGTTAAAACCACGACCGAAATCCCGTCAAGGAAACAGCCCAGCACGATAAAGAACACCGTCAATGCCGCCAAAAGCGCATAGGGCGACAGGTTCATTTGCGCAATCCATGCCGCCAGTTCACGCGGAATGCCGGTAAAGCCCATAGTCACGGTCAAAACCGCTGCCCCGGCCAGAATAAAGCCGATCATGCACGATGTGCGCGTCGCCCCCATCAGGCCATCAACAAAGTTCGTCCAGGTCAAAGACCCGCTGATCGCCGACAGGATCAACGCGCCAACCACACCATAGGCCGCGGCCTCGGTCGGGGTGGCAATCCCGCCATAGATCGACCCGATCACACCGGCAATCAGGGCAATCACCGGGATCAAACGCCCCGATGCCCGGACTTTTTCCATAAACGCCATATCCGGCCCGGCCGGTGGCATCTTGTCTTTATTGGCCGTTGCCCAGATCATGACAAAGCCCATGAACAGGATAATCAGCATCGCACCGGGCAAAATCCCGGCAATAAACAACCGCGCAATCGAAAGCTCGGCCGACACGCCGTAAACGATCAAAATAATCGACGGCGGGATCAAAAGCCCCAACGTGCCCGACCCTGCCAACGTGCCAAGGATCAGTTTATCGGCATAGCCCTGCTTGCGCAGTTCCGGGATCGACATCCGGCCAATGGTCGCCGCCGTCGCCGCCGATGACCCGGACACGGCGGCAAAAATCCCGCAGCCCAGAATATTCACATGCAACAACCGACCGGGGATTTTGTTTAGCCACGGTGCCAGCCCGGTAAACATGTCTTCGGACAGGCGCGACCGAAACAGGATTTCACCCATCCAGATAAACAACGGCAGCGGTGCCAAGGACCAGCTTGCCAATCCCGCCCATGCGGTCGTCGCAATGATCGGCCCGGTCTGCGCGCTGGTAAAGAATTCAAGTCCGATAACCCCGACAGCAAAAAGCGACAGCGCCACCCAAAGACCCGCCCCAAGGAACAGGAACAAAAGCCCCATCAGGATCAGGCCGATTTCAAGTACATCCATGACCGTCCCCTATTCCGTCAATTCGCTGGCTTCAAGTGACGCAAAGCCGGGCTGACGACCGCGCAAAATATCAAACAAGGCTTCAAGCATGGCGATGGAAAATACAATCAGGCCAAAGGCCATCGCACTTTGCGGGATCCACAGTGGAAAGGCCAAAACACCGGGCGATGTATCGCCATAGGAAAAGCTTTCCTCGGCCAGAACCGCCATCCAATAAGCAAAATAACCGCCCAGAAAACTTGCCGCGGCCAAGGTAATGCCTTCCATGATCCGGCGCGGCCCGCTTTTAAGGTGGCTCAGCACAATCAAAACCCGGATATGCGTACCCGCCCGAAGGGTTGGACCAAGGGCCAAAAACGTCCCCGCCGCAAGGCAAAAACCGGCCAGTTCATTGGCATCATGCACGGCAATTCCCATAACCCGGCCCAACGATTGCGCCAGGATCAGTAATGCGATGGTGACCAAAAAAATGGCCGCCAGAACCGCACTGACTTTAAACAAATAATCTAACGATCTGCGCACAGCAGTCCCCTTTCCGCCCGCGGGATTTCCCAGTGGTGGCTTGCTAGGGTCAGGACCCTTCGGACAGTCATATCATGAATTTTGGCGGGGCGTCCGACCCGGGCGGCTTGGCCCGGGTCGGTAAAAAATGGTCTTATTTCTGGAACGCGTCGATGATGGCCTGGCCTTCATCACCGGCTTCGCTCAGCCAATCGGCAACCATCTGTTCGCCAACTTTGGCAAGACCGGATTTCAGTTCGGCACTTGGGGCCGCAACATTCATACCGTTATCGACCAAAATCTTTTTCTTGGCATCGGTTTCGGCCATGCTCATGTCCCAGCCGCGGGTTTCGGCCTTGGCGGCGGCATCCATCACGGCTTTCTGAACGTCCGGTGACAGGCTATCGAATGCTTTGGCATTCACGATAACCATGTTTTTCGGAAGCCATGCTTGAACGTCATAGAAATTCTGAACGAAATCCCAGGCTTTGGAATTTGCACCGGTTGACGAAGACGTCATCATCGCTTCGACAATACCCGTGGCAAAGGCTGTCGGGATTTCCGGAACTTCAACCTGGGTCGCAACCATGCCGGTCAAATCGGCCAGTTTGGACGTCGCAGCATTATAAGCCCGGAAGCTAAGCCCGTTAAGGTCCTCAACCGAATTAACCGGCTTGGCGGTATACAGGCCCTGTGCTGGCCATGCGACCGCATACAGGACTTTCAGGCCATCGCCCGCAAGCTTTTCTTCAACCGCAGAACGCGAAGCCGCCCAAAGTTTTTTGGCTTCGTCATAGCTGGTGGCAAGGAACGGAATCGCGTCAACGCCATATACCGGATCTTCGTTGGCCAGCAGCGAAATCAGGGTTTCACCGGCCGGCACCAGACCGCGCTGAACCGAACGTTTGATATCGGCATGCTTAAACAGCGAACCACCGGTATGAACCGTAATTTCAAGCTCGCCACCGGTCGCCTCTTTCACGTCCTTGGCAAATTCGATGATATTCTGGGTGTGGAATGTCGCATCCGGATACGGGGTCGCCATATCCCATTTTTCTGCCGCCATCGCAATACCGGCCGACATGGTCATCGCTGCAACAGCAACGGTCGAAAGAGCCTTTTTAAGCATCCGTCAAATCTCCCTTATATGATGATGAGCCGATGCGTATTTTGCACATGCACCGTGACTCCGAAGTAGCCTCCCGACAGAACGGTCACATTTTACTGATAAATTGTCAATGTTATTTCATAGCAGCCATGCACAAGGCGGGAAACGATGACAATTTTTGGGGCGTCTCACATGCCAATCCGGTATTAACGAACTGATCTATATCGATAAAACCAAAATACAGAACACAGGTTCTTTGCCCTTTGAAATACCAAAGGCAGCAAAGATGTCGCCATCCTGCTGCCTTGATCATGTCCGGTTTCCTGCGTGATCATACCCGTCCCGGGCGGGATTCCCGGACTATTTGTTATGATCGCAAATTGCGTTTTACATCGAACTCGCCGCGCGCGATGCCTGATCATAAACACCGGAAAGGGCCCGCAGCGTCTTGGCAACATCACCGACCTCGTCCAGGCTAACCCCAAGCCGTTCAAAGGTTTCAATCAGGCAGGCCTCGCGCACATCGCGGTATTTCTGGCACATCTCGCGACCTTCAACAGAGGTGCTATAAAGCACTTCCTTGCCCCGCTTGGCCCCGTCCACCAGCCCCAGCTTGCGCAGTTTTTTAAGCGCATAATTTACCAGATGACTGTCTTCGACATTTAAAACAAAGCAAACTTCCGACAGGCTTTTTTCGCGTTCGCGCGAATTGACGTTATGCAAAACCAAAATATCCAGAACCGAAAGGTCCGGCATCCCCGCCGCACGCATACACCGCACGACCCAGCGGTTAAACGCATTGCCCGACAGGATCAGGGCAAATTCAAGTTCGGACAATTCCACAGCCCGATCCGAAACAAGATGTGATGAAGAAACAATGCGGGGTTTGTCGGTCATGCCGTGCTCCAGTCTTTCTTGGCCAATATCCAATGGATAAATATGCGTCCCTTGGATCCCTGTTTGCGGTCCTGTTTATCGGATCACTTATACACTTTACCATGAATTTATCGCAAAAAAGCAGCCCGGACCAGGCCCGGACTGCACATCATTACCGACAATTTGTTATCAAAGTGATCGCATGCGTTTCAAAAAGCCGTCAATCTGGCCGCGCAGATGTTCATTCTGGGTACCAAGGTTATCCGCTGAACCGTGCACATCATTGACGGCAGCATTGGTTTCAGACACCGCCGCCGATACGCCCTGCATCGCGACCGATATTTCATCGGTCCCGGCCGCCGCCTGCTCGACATTTTGCGAAATCTCGCTGGTGGCAACGGTTTGCTCATCGACTGCGGCGGCAACGGCCCCGGCCCGTTCACTGATATCTGAAATCATCCGAACGATTTCATCAATCGCCCCCACGGCCAACTCTGTTGCCTGCTGAATACCTGTAATTTGGGCGGTGATTTCATCGGTTGCCTTGGCAGTCTGATTGGCAAGATTCTTAACCTCGCTTGCAACCACAGCAAAACCCTTGCCGGCATCACCGGCACGCGCGGCTTCGATGGTTGCGTTCAGCGCCAACAAGTTGGTTTGCCCGGCGATATCACTAATCAACCCGATAACCTCGCCAATCTTAAGCGCCGCATCATTCAGCCCCTGAATGTTTTCATTGGTCCTGCGGGCGCGCTCGGTTGCCGATTGTGCCATCGTCGAGGTTTCACTGACCTGACCGGAAATCTCGCTGATCGACGCGGCCAGCTCAGTCGCTGCCGTTGCAACCAGTTGCACATTCGAAGACGCTTCCTCGGTCCCCGACGACACAGCCATTGACTGACTGGCGGCCGTATCAGCACTGCGCCGAAGAACATCTGACGCCTGATGAAGCTGTTTTACCGCCCCCCCGACTTCGGACATGACAGCGACCACCGCCTGATCGAATTCACGGATATATTGTTCCTGAGTTTCCATGCGCTTGCGGCGCTTTTCCTCTTCGGCATGCTGGGCGACTTCAAGTTTGGCGCGCTCGATCCCGTTTTCACGAAAAACCAAAACAGCCCGCCCCATTTCCCCAATTTCGTCCGCACGGCTGACTTCATTGATCTCGACATCAAAATCGCCATCCGCCAGCCGGGTCATTTTACGGGTCAATCCGCTAATCGCCCGAACGATTGCCGTTGAAAGCAGCGCCGACAGGATCAAAAGTGCAAGCGCCCCCACAACAAACATAATCACCGTCGCGGTCAGGCTGCGGCTTGCAATCATTTCGGCCCGCAGCCTCATCGCGCTTGCGATTGCCGCGATATCTGCGCTTAACTTTTCAAGCGCCGGTTCGGCCTCGGCGTAATAACCGCTCAGTTTGCCAAGCTCTTCTTCACGCTGCAAAATGCCTTTGGCCAGCGCCTTGAAATCCGCGACATAAGATTTCATCAAATCGATGATCTTCTGCTTTTCATCAGACGGAATAATGTCCGTTGCAGCCAATGCCGGGCCAAATTCACTCATCCGGACATCAATGCGATCGACATATTTCTGATCGAGACGCGCCAGAAAGTCTTTTTCATGGCGGCGCATCATCAACATGATCACCGTCAGATTGTCAGCCTTGTATTTATCAAGTTCCTCTTCGGCATCATGAACCGACCCACGCAGGCTTCCAAGCAGCCCGCTTTTCTCGTTCAACCCAATTTCGTGTTGTAAACCGACAATGGAGTCAAATTCGGATGCATAACGGTCAAAGGCCGATGCAATGAATGCAATTTCACGATCAAATTGGCCAAGTGACGGATCATCGGCCAGCATTTCAAGGCCACCCCGCACGGTTTCAACCGTTTGCGCATGGATCGCGATATACTTATCATCCAGCCGCAACAAGAAGTCTTTCTCACGCCGTCGGGCATTCAGAAACTGCCGGGCGATCTCGTCAACGATCAACCGGTCATCAAAGGCCTCTTCGGCCACCGTTTCAGCCACCTGACGCTGCTGATCTTCGATAAACAAAACGACCGCAACAATGGCAAAGATCGACAATGCCACCACCCCGATCAGCGAAATCTGATAGATAAGCTTCATACGCGATAGAAAATTCAATTCACGTCCCCCGACGAAAGCAGCCAATAAGGCGCAAACCATCCTGGCAGGCTTGAAATGAGTGCGAATGCCGGGGCTTGCGCATTAAAATCGACGCCATGACCGCCCCAGACCAACAACTCCTAGTTGGGGGTTCTTTGCCTTGATTACAGGGGGTATATTATTATTTGGTGATTTTTGCAGGCATGAAAGCGGACAAAACAAAAGACAGACCGCGTCACCGGCCTGCCTTTAAAACAACGGAACTTAAAACAGCGGAACCTGCCGGGTTAAAGCGACCGCATGCGTTCCAGGAAAGTATCAATCTGGCTTCGCAGACCGCTGCTCTGATCCCCCAGATTTTCCGCCGAGCCTCGAACATCTGTTGCCGCGGCATTGGTTTCTGATACCGCGGCTGAAACACCCTGCATGGCGGCTGAAATCTCGCCGGTGGCGGCGGCGGCCTGTTCAACATTCTGCGAAATTTCCGCCGTCGCAACGGTTTGTTGCTCAACCGCGGCGGCCACCGACGATGCCCGTTCACTGATATCGGAAATCATCCGAACGATTTCATCAATCGCATCAACTGCCGATTTTGTTGCCTGCTGAATGCCATTGATCTGGGCTGAAATATCCTCGGTCGCCTTGGCGGTTTGACTGGCAAGGTTTTTGACCTCATTTGCCACCACGGCAAACCCTTTGCCCGCATCCCCGGCGCGCGCGGCCTCTATCGTCGCGTTCAGCGCCAAAAGATTGGTCTGACCGGCAATATCATTGATCAGGCCAACAACCTCGCCAATGCGAAGCGCCGCATCGTTCAACCCTTGGATTTCGTCGTTGGTACTTTGCGCCCGCGTGCTGGCCGAATGCGCCATGTTTGATGTTTCGGTAACCTGATTGGCAATTTCATGGATCGATGCCGACAGTTCCGTTGCCGCGGTCGCAACCAACTGCACATTCGACGATGCCTCCTCGGTCCCGGCCGATACCGCACTTGATTGCTCGGTCGCGGTATTGGCACTGTTGCGCAACACCTCGGAAACCGAATGAAGCTGTTCAACCGCCGCGCCAACCGCCGTCATCATCGCCACGGCTTCGGTATCAAATTCGCGGATATAGGTTTCCTGCATTTCAAAACGTTTGTGCTGGGCTTCCTCGGCGGCGTGCTGATCGGCTTCCAATTTCTGCCGTTCAACACCGTTTTCGCGAAAAACCAGAACCGCCCGGGCCATTTCACCAATTTCATCCCGGCGGTCAACCTCGCCCAGATCAACATCGAAATCGTTGCCGGCAAGGCGCGTCATTTTCGTCGTCAACCCGCCAATCGCATGCACAATTGCCCGCGACAAAATGACCGAGAAAACAACCAGCAACACCGCCCCAACCACAAAGATCGCAATTGTTGTTATCAACGCCGATTGCGCGATCTGTTCTGCCTGTTTTTGAATGCGTGCGACATTATCACCGATATCGGCAGCCAACTGTTCCAGAACCGGTTCGGCCAGACCGTATTGGGTGCCAAGCCTGTCCAGCGTTTCTTCCCGTTGCAGCATGGTTGCCGACAGCGTTTTGAAATCATCGACATAGGATTTCATAAGATCCGACATCGATGCCTTTTTATCGTCCTTGATGCTGTTCGCAGCCTCAAGTGCTTTTAAAAACTCGGCCAGTCGGTCTTCCATCTGGGTGACAAGTTCAGGATCGGGATAAGCCAGAAAATCCTTTTCAAGACCGCGCATCACCAACATGACCATCGACATGTCCTTGGTCTGGCTAAGCCCCAGCATCGCCTCGAACTTCGCGACTTCACCCAAAGCGGTTTCGATATTGGTCGCGGCTGTTTTCAGCCGCCCCAACAAACCGCTTTGCCCGTCCAGACCAATTTCGCGCTGATGGGCGACAACATTGTCAAATTCAAGCGCGTAACCGTTAACCGCCTCGGTAACCTGATCAATGTTTCCACGCAGTTCCCCCATCAGCGGATCATTGGCAAGGGTTTCAAGGCCGCTATGGATCGCGGTAACCGCTTCGCCATGCCCCACAAGGAAATTCTCATCAAGACGTAACAGGAAATCCTTTTCGTGCCGTCTGGCATTTAAAAATTCGCGCGATACCCGATCAACAAGAAGCTGCCCGGCAATGGCATCCGCCGCATCATATTCGGCAGTTTTGCGTTTTTGATCGCTGATAAACAAGACGACCGCAACCAAGATAAAAAGCAACAACGCAACCAGCCCAACCAGTGAAATCTGGTAAACCAGCCTTATCCGCGACAAGAAATGCATAATTCCCCCCATACGATATTTTTCACGGCTCACCCAACCTTAAGATTAAAATCGTAACGAACTATGTAATATTCCAGCTAAATATTGCAAAAATCCTGTTTCATTGCGCCGGGGCCTAGTATCCTTGGCCATTCCACTCTATTTAATGCACCGCACTCGTGCGTCTTTCGGTCTGCAGGGACCGATCCGGGGCAACCGGGATCAACAGGCACACAGGTTTTCGTCAATTTCCCAACCAAAGAGCCCGATCAGAAATATGAGCATTTGGGGTAAAATCATCGGCGGCACGGCGGGCTTTGCCCTTGGCGGGCCGCTGGGCGCCATTCTTGGCACCGCTGCTGGCCATGTGGTCGACAAAATCAAACAGGGCGCCCGTAACGCCCAGTTCGGTGCCTACGGCGGAACCGGTCAGGGCAGCTTTGCGGGGGGGCAAGACTCCCGCCAGATCGCCTTTGCCACCGCCGTTGTCGTGCTGTCGGCCAAAATGGCCAAGGTCGATGGTGTTGTCTCGCGCGATGAAATCGACGCTTTCAAGCGCGTCTTTCATATTCCGCCGGGCGAAGAAAAAAATGTCGGCCGCCTGTTTAATATGGCGCGCAAATCATCTGACGGGTTTGAACCCTATGCCCAACAGATTGCTCTTTTGTTTCGCGGCGAACGCGCGATCCTCGAAGGCATCCTTGAAGCACTGTATCAAATCGCCATGGCTGACGGGCAATTGCACCCGGCTGAAAAGAAATTCCTGCACAAGGTCGCGACCATATTCGGCTTTGCCGATGTTGATTTTGATCGCGTGCATCATGCCTTTACCAGCCCCGGCGCTGATCCCTATGAACAGCTTGGCCTGACGCGCGACGCCAGTGACGACGATTTGAAATCCGCCCATCGCCAATTGTCGCGTGAAAAC
>TARA_R110000737_G_scaffold138771_1_pt1 | contig 14546 bp, 20 predicted proteins | sample TARA_R110000737 | Tara Oceans TARA_R110000737 (sample SAMEA4398027) | marine metagenome | biome: Polar Biome; feature: [SRF] surface water layer (ENVO:00010504); material: water (ENVO:00002006), including particulate matter (ENVO:01000060) such as... | depth 5 m
ACACTCCATCTGAATGCTTGTGCATAACCTTGTATTCTTCTACCAAGTAAGTATATTTGGGAGAAGGGGTCTTCCTCCCGAAGTGTTCTCCTGGGGAAATCTCTTTACTTGTCATAGTAATCTTTAAATACTGGTCTAACTTCCGCCTGCTCTTTTATTTTCCATAGATCTGCAACCATTGTATCCTCCCCGTGAAATGAAAGAATGCCATCCAGAGTAGGATCTCCGAATACTCTCTCACAGTCTTGTGCCATAGCTAAAAGCTCGCCCGTAGTCCAATACATATTCTCTTTAACATTAACCTGGATGTATTTAGGCTTGGGCGTTTCCCCTCCTTCGATATCTCCCACCGTCTCTGTCATCTCTTCCTTGGTTGGCTCCTCCCGGCAGCAGTCAAAACCGAATAGGTGTATGTCTCGGAAGCCCATTGTGTGTAGTATACCAATGGATCGCATAGCAGCGCACGTTCCCCCGGTAATTAATGTAGCTCCTTTCGGTATACCTAGTTCTTCATTTAAACGAACCTGTTGATTCTGAATGGCATGGCCCTTCTCAGTTTCTTCCCGAAGGGAATCAGTGTAGGCATGCCAACCCCAGAGGCGAGCATCGCCATCTATCAGGTGGTTTGTCACAGAGGGGTCTGTCATTGAGGCAACAAAGAAATTTGTCTGGGGATCGACCGTTGCAAATAAATCCTTCCGAATAATATTGTGGGTACTCTTACCTGTTATAGGTCTTGGATCGAGAACAATACAGCCCCACGGCTTTATGTTATTCTTTAACAAATGTGGATAGGCATGTTTAACTGTTAATAGCTTTGCCGTGGGGTTCTTCTTTATAAAGCTTTTTAATTTCTTATAATCCAGATTAGGACCAGCCGATACCACAATACCCTTCTGTCTGTGGGGCGGATGCTTTGTGATCCATTTCTTGGAATCAATTAGATTCAGATTAGCTTGAATATTACTCTTGATATAGTCCTTGGAAACACAGTCTCTAGGATGAACTATAATAGGAACACGCTTTAGTTCCTCAGGAAGTTCCTCCAGATTGGCATCGTGAAGAAAGACTACCAGATGGGTATGACCGCCTCCTACTACCCTGTCACCGGAAGGGAGAACATACTTTCTGGTGGCTGCTTGCTCATCGAAGTTTGTCCACCCGTCCTCCGTTGTTTCCTTTGAGTTCACTTTCTTGGTGGGAACCTTATCAAATACTTTTTTAATTCCCTGGTATTCCTCCGGGGGGAGCTTCTCCTCGTCATCCTTTGTAAAGTAGTGATCTCCTATCACAACCGGAACATTCTTTAAGATACTATACTCGTGTTGAACCGTCTTCTCACTGTTGCCACTGCCTATCAAGGCAAGATCTATTTCATCAACATGCAGTGTATCGAGTGTGTCTCTAACATTTCCCTTGTATAGTTCATAGGTGAACTGTTTGTTGTTCTCTGTCTTCACATGTTCGGTAAATTCATCCAGACGTTTAATAACAGCGGCCTTGGTATTGTGTGTCTTGATATTAAATTCTTCCTTGTCTGTCCCGGTAGTAGCATCCTCAAACAAATCGTAACCTATATAGTGAACCTTATCATTATTGTCAAAGGATGCCAGAGCCATCTCGATAGCTCTCCCGCCGTTCCACGTCCCGGTTTCCAGAATAGTCTTGGGTTTATAAAAGCGGATCAGATCGGCAAGCTGTTTGTATCTATTGGGAAGAATGTCCGGGGAAGTATCACTATCAGAGAGAGGGATGATTCTATTGCCGGAACTATCTCTGGAAGCTTGCATGTCCCTGTTCTTTAGATTAATAAGTACCTCTCCAAGATCTTCAACCTCTTGTATGGACATACCGTGAGCATTATAGATAGTAACAAAGCGACTAAGAATAAAGGAGCTTCCCCACTCCCTAAAGTTGAGATACTCTCCTGACATGTATGAGCCACGCCAGTCTCCCAGTAAATCGACACTGGTTTGTCTACCAATATTGAACGCCATCAGATGATCATTCTCTGGGACAGAGACAAAATCAACATTACTATCTTCCGGGGGAAAGTATTGGTCTAATGTAGTGGTGCGAATATCTTTAAGGTTAAGAGAAAGGGGATCTATCCAGATGAGCCAGCTTCCCTTATTCTCAAAAGCACATTCACTTATAGCAAAGACCTTTGGCGCTGCCGCCAGACCATCGAGAAGATCTGTATATATAACAGCACCTCCTTCAGTGCCATCGTGGCTTTTGTTTTCTGTAATAAATGTTGTATACTCTTCTACCAAAGATAGATCGTGATACTTAATGTTCCTAGCTTGAGGCAGAGAGTAGTTTGAGATATCCATATTATAGTAATAACAATGAAACTCAATACTGGGTTGCCAGTTATTCTTAAATTGCTCCAGAAGTCTCGAACCATTCTGCTTTAATGTGTTCTCATCAAAGCAAGTTACTACTTTATATTTCATAAGGTTTTATTTTCCCAAGACCTGCCAGATAAGTATAATCTCCATTCCACTCTGCTGCGTACTGGCCGTCTATAGTTCGCCCACAACTCCACTCCTTAAACCAAGGCCCACCCGTTGTGAAATGTACATTCTTGGCTTCGATAGTTTCAGGGGAGTGGCTGTCCAGCCAGTTCCACTCCTCGTGGATAGGTCCAATGTCCGCCTCCTTATCGGGGAGCCAGTTAAAGCCGTGTAGCCACCTGCCTGTTTGGGTATTGATATCCTCAATTGTAAGTTTTTGATTAAGAGGATGTCCACAATTCCACAAGATAAGGCTCGACCAGTTCTTCCTTCGATAGTTTTCCTGTATGCGGCCATCCATCTTCAGACCATCGGCTGGTTCATATTTATGCTTAACACAATAGAGAGGGTAATAGTCCATATTATATTCCTCAAACAGATCATTAATATCTGTCCGAAGATACATATCACAGTCCATATACAAAGCCCATCCTTGATACATGTTCAGGGCTGGCACAAGAAAGCGGGTAAAACTGAACTCACTTGAGAATGGGCGACCGTCAATCTCATCTACGTCTTGCCCATTAATTACACTATGCTTCCGTTTATACAGGCCCATTCGCTCAACAACGTCCCGGCGAATAGGGACAATCCGTACATTCTCAACGGCGATTCTCTCGATGGTAAACTTTAAAACTTCGTAAGCCACATCCTCCTTAGGATCGTAGCCTATGTAAACTGTATTAGGTTGCTTTTTCATCTGTCTTTTTTAGCTCCATTTTAGATGCTCGGGAATTCGTAATGTCCAGACAAGGTTTACATAGATATATCCCTTCTCTATTATAGAGAGAAGGAATAGGTTCTTCTGGCTCGAACCAGCCCATCTTACAAATATAACAATGTGTTTGTTTTGCCATAAGGACTTTAACTCTATGTGTGATTTAAATTTTTACTGTCGATATATTATACTACAGAAAGTTCCCTCCGTCAAGAACTTTTTTATAAACTAAGCTCCGCAAATACCAGCACTGCCACTAATATCACATATATCGTGAACTTGTATATTATCCTCAAATTCTTCTCCTAGTTTTTCTGCGGCCTCCTCGTAGGAAACAGAGGTAAGAGGCTGTCCTCCTCGACAACCATCGGGAAAACAAGTAAAGCCACGCAAGCGGTGTGCATACTTAGCTAGTGTCTGGGTAAACTTTTCTACCCCATCCTCATTATTATTTTCCGTACCCCACTCTGGTAGGTTAATGGTGGAGGAAATAGCCATGTCCACATACTCCTGAACATTGGCCTGGAAATTAAGCCTACGTTCGTAGTCCTTTGCTAGATCCAGGGCTGATTCAATATTGTCTGGTTTAACATTATAAATCTCAATCATTTCTTGTGCCGCACTATCCACCACATACTGATAATGCCAGCGTTTATTTTTAAGATACCTTCTCTTGTAAGCCACAGCAAAGATAGGCTCTATTCCTGTGGAGGTTCCACCTAGAATTCCAATAGTCCCGGTAGGAGCCACAGCTCGGACTGCCACGGGACGGGAGACGGAAAGCTTATCAGAGAAGTGTCTGGCTGTCTTGTCGGACTCAGCCTCGTAAACCTTTAACCACCTATGTAACTCAGGAGTTGTTTCGTACCTACCTCCTCGCTGAATGAGCCACTCGTGAAGACCCATCAATCCGAGTCCGAGCCTTCTATTCTTTTCACGTACTTTATATATCTTGTCGTAGGGTAGTTGTGATCTGAGTGTACCACATAGTAAGAACTTGGTGGCCAGAACAACAACATCTCGCAACTGAGTAAGATCATCAATTCTAGCAAAATTAAGGCTACCAAGATTACACACATCAGAGTCATCCTCAGAAGTAACTTCAGTACAAGCATTACGAAGCGTCTCGTTTTCTTTCTCAAAAAAGTTAAACGAAAAGCCCGGTTCAGCAGTTCGCAAAGCCTGCTGTACATTAGTTTTAAATACATCCCCCACCTCCCCTGTCTCCCAGTAATTAAGAAGCCATTCAGTGTCATAGTTAAGTGAGATGTTAGTCATGTCCAGGGGCGCAGGAAAATTAAAGTCGTCCTGCTTCACATCAAAGATTGTCTGTCCTGTCTTTCCCACCGGCATGTTGTGCCAGTTCTTCGATATTAGAAATTGATCTATGTCTGGATGCTTCCAATTCAGGCTGGCATAGATTGCTGACCTGCGAGAACCACCCTGCATTACATGTCTTCCTATCTCATTTATCATTTGCATCTTAGGGAGGGGACCGCTGCTAATGCCGCCCGTTCCCTTGAGGATTTGTCCCTCCTGTCGATAGGCAGAATAGTCTACCCCTATCCCTCCTCCTGTCATCAGACAAGACTCAGCCTCCCAACTGAGCTTGGCCCAGTCTTCCCGATTGTCTTCCTCTGCCTTGAGAAGGTAGCAATTATTAAAGAACTTCTTCTCACGTCCTGCATAATAAAGATACCTCCCCCCAGGTATAAAGCGAAGGTTAGAGATATGATCTATTAATTCCTCCTTCTCGTCTGCGGTGAGATGGCTTTGGCAAACATCATTAACAACGGTACATGATAGCTCGTGAAATGTTTCAGCTCCCTCGTGAGAATACTTTGTGTTAAAGATGTCCTCGCTGAACTTGGAACGAAACTGAGGATTGCGATTTGATTTAAACATTATGTTACCTATTCATCGTAGTAGAGTTCAAGAATTAGCTGGGCGTAATGAATGGCTTTCTCTACATCTTTCTTTCCTTCTCCCTTTTTCCGGTGTCGAGTTATATATTTTACCACGTTTCCCTCAAAGTAATCAAGACCATTCTGGAATATGTATTCAACCGGCTGGATACTACAGTCTTTGTAGTGTTGTCCACCCACTTGCTTCTTCAGGGCATTCTGCCGCTCAATTTTGTCCGCCATCTCTTCTTTCATTCGTCGGAGGTGGTAGTCGTAGGTTCCTTCTCTATTTCCTTCTCTACTAAACTCTGCGGCCACGTCCCACTTCCAGTCGTCCTCCTCTACTTCAGTCCCACAGTGCAGACACTTGAGTGACCGGAACACGGCCCATTCAAAGTGATTAACATGTACATCTTTATTGCATTCGGGACAGCTAATAGTAGCAGAGTAAGAGAAGTCGCCCTCATAGTGAGCACCGCTTTCACAAGACACTGTTGATTTTTCGTCGGACTTCATCGGAATCTCCTGCTTTAATTACGTTCAAAGTAAAGGTTCTAACCATCACTGGTTCAATCCCTGCCATTGCACAAATGTCTTCAAAGTTTTCACAGGTCACACCAGTAGGCGTGAAGACCCAAGCATGAGCCTGATTTCTGTGTAATTTTATACTACTATGCTCTTGAATATTTTCAGGTTTGATTAGATCAAGGATAGCCTGAAAGATTACTGCCGTGTAGAGATTCTTAATAGGATCTCTTCTAGAGCGATCTAGAAGGAGTTCAAAGTCTAAATCATTCAAGTTCAATTGGCTCCTGAACAGGTCTGTAAAACTTCCCACCTATATAATTATTATAGTAAGCAGGCTCGTCTGTTCCCTCTAATTTTGCAGTTAATGCGTGGTTAATTATCTGGTAGTAACACTCGTAATATCGTAAGCTCCGTTTATTTTTATACTCTCCTATAATCTGAAACTGGAAATGCTTCTTTCCCAGATTTTTAATCTCCTCATTAAGAGTCTTGCTTGATCCGGTATAAGTTCTCCAGTCGGACTCAATCTCCTTCTTGTTTTTCTTAACAAAATATTGCTTACATCCTATGTAAGACTTCTTGGTTTCCTTTCGGGTTATCAGGTAGACAAACCCAAAATTATTTTCAGTATCAAGTTTCTGATGATATTCCCAATGCATTACCAGTCTATCACCTCTTCAACGTCGGGTTCTTTCCCAACCTGTGCGAGGAATCTCTTACCTTTTGCATACTGGAATACACGAAGACCTTGACCTTGATTAACATCCTGCCAGCATTCTCTTTTATGGTCACAATAGACACAACCAACAGCAAGCTTATGGTTACCAGACTTACCATCAGGCACAGTATCATAGCACCTATCAGGTATCTTGCTGCTTGTAACCATTCCTTTAAGGAATGCCACCCTTTGTTTAGCATTGATCATATCCATATGATGTACAGGAGTTAGACATATTTCTCCTGTTGATTTATTTATAACAAGAAAAGCGGCACGGTCAACTCCGTTAGCGTGAGCATAGGCTGATATCTGTGCAATGTAACCGAAGGGATCATCCTCCGTAAGCTTGTTGTATCTGAACTTGTCGAAGCTGGGACCACTGGCAGACTTACAATCAACCAGAACACCATCAATCATAGCGTCCTGATGACCAATGACCCCCTCCACCTCGACCTCTTTTTGCTGATCAGTAACCATGTGACCTGAGATGGAGGTACAAAGAAGAAGTAGCTCTTCTAAGATATACCCGTATAAAAACTTTATACGAGTAGAGGGTTGAAGCTGAACATCGTTCAATGGTTTGTTAAGAGAATACCAAAGTTGTCTGTCTGGTTTGCCAATGGAAGATAGACGTAGATTAGTACGATCTCTGGGCTTTTCATATAAGAATTCTTTGATGTGGACCTTGAGCATATCACCAAAGTTATCTATATATTTGTCTACTTCCTCTTCAGCCATTCCAATAGGTTCAAGAGTGAAGAGTCCATAAATATCTTCTACTAATGTTTCTACTTTTTTCATATGAATAAAGGGGGTGCCACAATTTGTGACACCCTCTCTCCTTTCGGGTTATTAAAAGGGCGCATCCTGCTTTTGGATATAACCTCCTTCTACTGGTTCAAAGTCACGGTCATCTTGGATGTACTCAATAAAGTCCACCACCTGTACTGCTGATAGGTCAGCAGATATTCCGGTCTTCCCGGCATAGCTCCAATCAAATGGAATTGCCTTAACATTTACTGTGCTACCATTGGCAATTAGTTTACCATTCCAAGGATTGTTTTGAGAATCCTTTACAAAAGGAGCAGTTCGCTGACTTCCATCCTTACGTAAAACCTTACGCTTGACAGTGACAAAATCACCACGCTCGTCATCCTTATTATTAACGGCAAGACCTGCGGCCTCAATGACAGATCGATTGCCATCATCTACCTCAATCTGAATTGACCAGACCGGCTCGAACTTTGTATTAGGTTCGGTGATTGAAGCATAGTGGCACTTACCAGAAATATAAATCGGATCGTTCATTTAATTCTCCTTTAAAACGCTGCACCATTGCAGCCATGAATGGGGAGCATTCCCCGTGTTGTCTACTACTACCTAAGCAACGAGTGAACTCTAACACATCCGTATTCAAGAGTCAAGCACTTTAATGTGTCTCGGCCCAATTATTTCCAACCTTGTGGCTGGAGTCAAGATCGCACTTGAAGTTTAATATCCTTTGTGTCTGATGTATAGCCTCCCTTGTTATCTTTCCGAAGGATTCAATGTCAGGTTTGGCTACCTCGAACTGATACTCATCATGTACTGAGGCTACCAGTTTGGCATCAAGCCCTGATCTTTGTATCCTCTTATCCATTTCTACAAGCCATTGTTTACAAACCACAGCCCCGGCCCCTTGGATTAGGGTATTTAACGCAGAATGCTCGGACCTGATGTGTAGCCTTCGACCATCTAGACCTACGATAATACCACTCTGGGCCGCTTCCTGTATGTTAGTTCGGAGTGTCTTCAAGGATGGAATATTCTCTAGAAACTTTTCTATTAGTTCACGCCCGGTTCGAGAAGACCCTCCTACTATCTTACCTATCTTGGCAGCTCCGGCTCCATAAAGAAGGGCATAGATAAAGGTCTTTGCTTGATCTCTTGTTTTAAGACCAGCCGCCTTTTGATTAGCTGTGTGTATGTCTCCTGTAAGAACCTCCTCTGTAAAGTCCTTACTGTCCAGATAATGTGCCAAACACCGTAGCTCCAACCCACTAGCATCAGTACCCACAAGCTTGTGTGTCTCTGGATTTGAAACCGTCCAGAGGGATCTGCACTCCTTTCCGTAGGGACTGTATACTGCCGGAACCTGTGCCATGTTGGGCTTAAGGTGGGCCATTCTTCCGGTGATAGTCCGAAGGGTAAGAACCCTACCGTGAACTCGACCATCCTCTTGACACTCTTGTATCCAAGATTTGAGAAGTCCGGTACGCTTTTGTAATAAGAAGTATCTATTAAACATCTGAGCTTCAGGCATGTCCTTGATCTTGGACAAAACTTCCTCATTAATAATAATGTTATCCTTATCTGTGAACTTCTTGGGTTTCCATCCTCTCTCCATCAGACGTTCGGCAATTTGTTTTCTACTGGAGATGTTGAAGGGGATGTATTTAACCTTGGTTTTTAGCTGTACCTCAGTGGGTTCAAACATATCATTAGCCTGAGCTTCAAGCTGATGTTGTTCATCCTCCAGTTGAGCTAGAAGGATTTGTCCTTCCATAAGATTAAAGGCAAAGCCATTGTCCTGTTGTCTATCTATTATAGATCTTATCTGACGTTCTAATTCGTAAGCCTGTGGCTCGAAGCTCTTTCCCTCCTTTTCCAGATTTACCCCCAGCTTTCGGGTTAGCTCAGTATCTCGTATGCAATACTGCAACATCTCTGGACTGTATTCCTCAAACTCATTAAAGTCTCCTTTGGTATAATTTAATCTCTCACCCCACGATTGGAGGGAATGTCCGCCGTCTCGAACAGGATTATATAACTGAGATTCAATTAACGTATCTCGTATCTGATCGGGGCGGATCTTGGCATTAGCCAGACGATTAAGGATAGGACCGTCGAAGCTAATACCATTGTGCATTATGAATTGATCTATCTTGCCAGACCACCCACCGAATTGAGCACACTCATCACCAACCCATTGTCTTGTTTCTCCTGTCTGATAGTGCTTGGCAACTATGCAATGTATTTTTGTTGCGTCGAGTCCATCTGTTTCTATATCAACAACAGCTTTCATCATAGGTCATATCCATTAGGTAAGCATCACTGGTGGGTATGTGGAAGAACTTCTCTCCCTTCCGAATGTTCCGGTTGGAAACTTCTCTCACATCACATTCAAGAAGGGTCGAGCCATCTATATGCCAAGCCTTCTGGCAGTCGTTTCGGAACACAACAAATGTTAGTATGTCTCCAGGACACTCCTCTTGCCACTTATCTAGAAGCCTTCTCTTTCTTTCAGGTATTCGTATCTCCTCCCAAGAGTCGGGCCAGTCTTCCTTCCAGGAATATTTTATCTCTACCTCGTAGAGTAGTCGGGGAAGATTGCCGTCTACCGTGCAGACAATATCAAAGTAGAATGTTTCGTTGGTATTTATTGTGGTTATGTTGGAGTGATCGTGATCCTTAAGCCAACTTACCATTTGCTTCTTAGCTTTGGTGTCGGCTATGTCGTATAGAGTTTTATCAAATGGCTTTCTCATTCCTCGTTCTCCGTTAAGAAGGGGTTATCTATCTGTGTCATTCTACCAGTTTCTTTGTTGTAATGCAAGTGGCAAGAAACACCAGTGTCCCCGGTGTATCTGTTCTTGAGAATGCGAACAGTGGTTGTGTTAGATTCTATTTCATCCTCTGCTTGTTGGTTGCGCTCCAGAGCTATGACACTATCAGATAGATGTGCTATGCTAGCAGATCCACGTAGGTGTGAGAGAGATACCTCCCGGCCATCCTCGTGACCTCGATCACCGGACGGTCTACGGAGGTGACTAACAAGCATAAGAGCTATGCCTGTTTCCTCTACCAGGGACCGTAGCTTGGTCATCAAGACATCGATAGACTTGCGTTCATCCCCAAAGTCTTCTTGACCGGACACCAGTATCGATAGGTGATCGAGAAAGACCCACTTACAATCCAGAGCCTTTGCCATGTACCGTACACGGTCGAGAATCTCATCGTTACTAACGCTACCAAAGTGATCAAACGCAAAGAACCTTCGACTTCCAATAGTCTTCTTTTCCCAGTCCCTTAATTGCTCCGGGGTATACTGATCTCGGATTTCCTTAATATATAATCTAGCATCAGCCTCAACACTCATAATATTAAATGCAGTGTTACGTGTACTCTCCTCCAGAGCGAGCAAGCCAATGTTATCTTTGGTGCTCCCCAGGATGTGATGCATTAGCTCACGCATCACACTGCTCTTACCCATGCCAGCACCGGAGGTAAAGGTTACGAGTTCTCCTGTACGCATGCCATAGGTTTTCTCATTTAACTTAGACCAGGGATACATACAAGTCTCGTGATATGTTTCATCGTAGAGACTATCACCAAGGTCTGCTAAGTTGACAATCCCGGCAGGCGTATATGTCTTAGCGTCCCACCAAGCTCGGATAAACTTTTCAGCTTGTCCGGTCTTCAGATACTCAGAAGGATCTTTCATCTCAAGATTAACAATCTTGCATTTGTTAGGCTCGAATAATCGGGCCACCTCAGCGGCGGCATCCTTACCTTGAGTATCATTATCAAAGCACAGCACCACAGTCCCAAACTTATTAAGGTAATCGAGCCATTGTTTGCAGTTCTTCAGAGCTGAGGCAGCTCCATTTTTAATAGAGACAGCAGGATACTTCGAGCCGGTGAGTTGGTAGACACTCATGGCATCAAGCTCTCCTTCACATACAGTAATATACTTTCCTGATTGGTTAAAGGCATGTTGTCCGAATAGACCACACTCATTCAATGGTCCTTCAGACCAGAAGTCTTTTATTCTTGTGTTACGATACTTACTTGCTGTGTGGTTACCATCCTTGTCGTAGTAATTATACTTATGCTGGACAACAACAAGACCATCGAGGGCTACTGTAACACCATACTTCTTACAGGTATCGGAGGAAAGTTTCCTATCGGGGATGTCTGCTGTTTTAAATGTATGTTTGATCTGGTTATTCATAGGAATTACCTTGGTTTCTGTTTGGGTTTCGTCCCCCAGTTTGGTGAAGGTCTTGCAACCGAAACACCAGCTATGCTCAGAGTAAGTAGCAAGATTATTTCTTGAGTTACACTTAGGACACGGCCCCATTACCGCCTTTTCTTGTGGCATTAGAATCTTCCTTTGTTGAGTGCAAATAATTCATTACAGATCTCACGCCGTATTCCAGCAACCTCTCTCTCAAGGGATACAAGGGTTTCTACCTTGTCAACCTTCTCCATTGCGGACCACTCGTTATTAAAGCATAGTTGTAAACTTTTACGATCTTTTGTTTTATAAACTTCCAGAAATATATCCCTTCCTTCTTGTTCCTTTAACATAATAAGCCTCCTCAGGTTTTCTTCCAAGATGTACGGTAAGGTTCCTTCTGTTTTCAATTTCTTCTTTTGCTTCTCTCCTCGTTGAAAAATTTTGGATAACCACATCGCCATATTCTTTCCTTAGTATCAATTGCCATTCAGCAGTCATCGAATTGATCGCCCCAGATATCATTTACAAAGTCCTCTTTATCTTCCATAATTTCATCAGCTTCCTGTCGGGCTAATCGTTTAGCTTCTTTATTATTATAGCCCTCCATACTATATTGATGTACCAAACCACGAAAGATAGCACTTCTTTCTTTTTGCCATAAATTTTTAGCCATCTTCTTCCTCTTCTCCCAGATCATGGAAGAACTGGTCTATATCTTCAGGATCGTATATATCGTAACCGCTTTCCTCTATCAAGGCCCAGACCTCCTCGTGAAACCCATACGACACTCGGAGGGATTCCTTTTTCTTTTTAACGTAGTCGCTAAAGTTATATATTATTGCTGTCATATTGTAACTCCGCCCAGGATGAAAGTATATTAGAACTATCTTGTTTAGCGTCAGTTAACTCTTCTCGTAGTTTTTTAATTTCTATATCTTTATTTTCTAGGATCTTTTTAAGTTGACTAACTTGCTTTCTTAAAACTTTTAACTCACTAGAAGTCTGATTAATGGTGGCATTACTTTCTAACATACCATTGTTCCTCTCCGTAAGTTTAATTAACTGAGCAACACGGTGCCGTAGTGTTTCCAACTCATCAAAAACTCTATCAATTTGTTTCTTAACAAGAGTCGGAAACTCTTTTCGGAGCTGCTCCTCTATCCGATGTATCTCCTCTATCTCCTCAGGTGATGTCATCGTAAGCCTTTCTGTCTGGAGTGTCAACCGTTAATGTAGCTGACCTACCCGGATCTGGTGGGGAAATCCAGTACAAAAACCTTCTAATTCATGATGGTGGAGGAAAAGTCTAGCATCCTCCTCTGTTGAGAAAGTTTTTAATGCGTTGCCTTCTTCATCAAGCATGGCATCTATTTCCTCGAACCTCCCCAGTAAATCGTGTTGAATAATTATGTATGACATTTGTTTCCCCCTATTTAATTACAAAGTTAGTCGTGGATAACTTCCGAACTTGTCAAGTTCTTGATAAACTTTACTGACATAATTTTTATCTACTGTATTCATCTTACTCTCAACATATGTTAAAACTTCCGAGGTATTACTCGCTCCATTTTCAATAGCATCATAAATATGTTCTTCCATTTCCATGATCCAGTTTTTTATCTTGCTCATCCTTGCCCCTCTAATCTAAGATCCTCACGTAATCTAAGATCCTCAAGCTCATCCTTTAGCCGCACTTCTTCAGCATAATTCTTCTCAAGTTCCCCTGCTTCTTTGAAACATTCCTGCAATACAACCGCCGCTTTGGCATAAATTTCTGCATACTTGTCCAGATGTTCTTGTGGGTAGATTCTATCCGCATGGAGGGGATATTTTTCTAATACTTTCCCTGTTCTATGTTGAATAACCCTTTGTGCAGACAGAAACATATTATTTAATTCACTATCTGTTCGGCGGTGATACATACTACAACATGTCATCTTTACTTCATTGATGAAATCAGTATAGGTCATCACTTCATCTCCAGTTAAGGTTAACATTCAAGGTAGTAAGGGGTGAGCGAACCCACCCCCATTTAGTTATGCTGCAAGCTGTCTCCAAGCATCAGAGGCTAACATCTTACGCACTTTATCTTCTCGATTTGCTTTAGAACTAGGTTTATCTACATGAGTAGACCAGTATGTGGCTGCTTGATAGGCAGTCCACAATGTACCCACATCTCTCTTACCGTAGCCCTCATAAGCTCCCTGACCTAGGATGTGCCGATTCTCCTCATCAAAAACTTTCATAAGATTACTCAGCATAACTTTATTTGCAACCTGTTTACGTTTAACATTATCCATTCGAGACGCAAGTGTCTCAGTAAAGAGATTGATGGCTTGCTCTCTTTGAACCGGAGTATTATACCACACTCTCATTTTGTCCATACCATCGGAGGCTACGTACTCCGCTGCTCCCCTAATCTTCGCAGCAAAGGCTGGAACATTAAAATTCTTCGTGTGTCGTCCATATATATAGGCAAGTTTATCTCCGCTTACCAGGGTATTATAACACATTGCCCTCCAGAGACCCATCATCCCATTGTTTGCCCACGTTCTATCGTGGGAGGTTCTAAAACAAAACTCAGGAATGACAGTATCTCCCTGACCATCTATGGTCTGCTCGTGAGCTGGGAATCTGGCCCTGAGTTCAAGCTGTGCGCCCCCATTATAGACATTAGTCTCGAAGTTAGCATCGGTCGTATCTATACCAGAGATCGACAAGGCTTCCTCAACCTGTTCTACAATGTCATTGTACTGCACAACTTCGTAGGCATCAGAGACAATACCAAGCATAGTTCCATCGTCTTTCTCTATTCCCACACCTATGCTGCTGGGAACCTCGCCATATTCCCGAGAATCGAATGGCTTGTGGGCATGGATAGTTCGATCCAACGTGCCATTCTCACCAATAAACATGTGATTGATGTAGAGTGGAACCTTTTGAACTTGGAAGTTACAAACATCATGGTTAAACATCTTTATTCTCCTTTTGAGTGGGATCATAGCTCGGCACGTATGAGAGTATGTATTTCTTAGCCTTTGTTCCTACCCCTTTCCCGTAGGATGCTGTTATTTTGCTTACGATGTCACGCATATCCCAGCCGTGCAGTTGGGACCGCTTGCCCTCCTCCATGATCCGGTGGATTTCCTCAGTCAAT
>TARA_R110000737_G_scaffold349990_1_pt1 | contig 14505 bp, 14 predicted proteins | sample TARA_R110000737 | Tara Oceans TARA_R110000737 (sample SAMEA4398027) | marine metagenome | biome: Polar Biome; feature: [SRF] surface water layer (ENVO:00010504); material: water (ENVO:00002006), including particulate matter (ENVO:01000060) such as... | depth 5 m
GTATGACAACGAATACGCTTATGCGTGCCGATTACTCGATTTACTGGAGTCATTAGCTGCTTGAGTTGTTGACAGCTGTTTCGGTGACGATTGCGTATAGAAAAGCCGTCACTCAAAAATTTTAAATGAAGTACCTATGTTAAATCGGACTAAATTATTGTTACGGACACACAATAGTGTATAGGCACACTATTGTTGTATGCCTCTCGAAATATAAGGTTATTTAGGTGCTTACTTTACTAATTTGGTTATTGGCGGGTTTTCTCTTGGTACTTTTCAATCCAGTTTTAACGCGCGCCAGACTGCCGCAAGCTGCAGTGGCGATTATTGTTGGCCTGTTGCTTGGCCCATTTTATCTAAACTGGATCAGTTACGGTGAAGTTGAGCGGAGCGTCACGGAGTGGGTGGTAGTGTTTATTTTATTTGCAGCAGGTTTTGAAATCCGCTGGACGTCTTTTATCGCGGCTATTAAGCCAGGGATGATGGTGGGTCTTGCCGGTATTGCATTGAGTATGTTGCTGGGATTTATGGCCAGTTTTTCTATCAACAACAGGCTGGATGAAGCGTTGTATGTTGGTGTGGCGTTGTCAGCAACAAGTATTGGTTTGAGTGTCCCAATTCTGCACAAAGTTGGTCTGATCAATAGTAAAGTAGGACAAATATTGCTCGCTGCAGCCATTGTCGACGATATTTTAGTGCTTTATCTATTGGCTGCGGTCCATGTTGGCTTGACCGGCAGTAACGGACTGAGTCAAATTGCATTTTCGCTGCTATTTAGCTTGTTCGTTCTTGTACTGATGTCTTGTGCTCTCATAGTGATGGGATGGCTGTTGAACAAGAGCAGTATCATCCAAAAAACCTTTGTCCGTCGGGTTTACTTTGTGGTGTTGGCCATCATTGCCGCATGGGTGACGCAGCGTTACGGACTCTCTGCTGTTGTTGGTGGTTTTGTGGCGGGAGCGATTTTTGCCTACTTTAAACATGACACACAGTTGCGAGACGTGAGCTTTTTCAGCCAGAATGCCAACTATATCACGCCATTATTTTTTTTAAGCGTGGGGATGCAAATTACGGTTTTGAACTTCAGCAGCGTTGAAGTGATAGGGGGGATAATGCTCATACTGCTGGCTGCCATTCTCGGTAAGTTGTTTAGTCCCTGGGTCATCGCATCGAGGCTAAATAGCCGCGAACGATGGTTATTGGGCATGGCGCTGGTGCCGCGGGCCGAAGTGGCACTAATCGTCGCGAGTATCGGTTTTCAACAGCAGCACTTGTCCCATCACACTATGATTGCATTAGTAGTGATGACCTTAGTTACCGCCTTACTGTCTGCTTCTGTAGTACCTATTTTGGCCGGAAAGTTGTTGCAAGCAGATCCAATTAATCCGGCTTAGAATTGGCGCGCCGTCAGGAATAATTAGCTTAAATACCAATGGAGTCACGTAAATGTTACCGCAAATAACCAACAAGACGAGTGTCGCATATTTTTCTATGGAAATTGCATTCCATGAAAAGATCCCGACTTATTCCGGTGGATTAGGTGTCCTTGCAGGGGACGCCATGCTCTCTGCTGCAGATTTGGAATTACCGATAGTAGCTGTCACTTTGGCCAGCCGAGAAGGGTATTTTCACCAAACAGTTGATGGCGACGGACGGCAACAGGAAACACCTGAACGCTGGAATATCGCCGACTATGCAATACCATTGACGGCCAAAGTGTGCGTGCAGTTGGAGGGGGAAGACGTTTGGGTTGGAGGATGGTTATATATGTTAAAAGGGCATATGAATGGCTGTATTCCCATTCTGCTCCTGGATACTAATCTGACAGAAAATACGGATCTGAATAAAACGCTGACCGACCGTTTATACGGGGGGGATCAGCGCTACCGTCTTAAACAGGAAGCGATTTTAGGTATCGGTGGCGAACGGATGTTACGAGCGCTCGGTTTTAGTCTAACTCGGTACCATATGAATGAAGGCCATGCAGCATTGTTGGTGACGGAGTTAATAAAACATTTTCAATACAGGCAATCAGATTTAAGAGACGGCGACGCTATGTATAGCCTGCCTCATATTCGCGAACTCTGCTGCTTTACTACCCATACACCAGTTGAAGCGGGACATGATCGTTTCCCCTATAAACTGGTAAACGAAATCCTTGGCACAGAAGTTGATCTTGAGGTTATTAAAAAACTTGCCGGGGACGATAGTCTCAACATGACGCGACTTGCGATGAACTGCAGTAAATACATAAATGGCGTCGCGAAAAAACATGCAGTGGTATCACGGGGCATGTTTCCCGGCTACCAAATTCATGCGATCACTAATGGGGTACATCCACACCGTTGGGTTTGCCCTGAACTTGCTTCCTTGTTTAATAAATATTTACCTGGATGGTGTCACGAGACCGAATTGTTACGAAACGTAGATACCATTCCGAATGAGGAAATATGGCAGGCTCACCAGCAAGCAAAGCGCAAACTTATTGAGCACATACAGGATATTCATGGTGTTTGCCTGGATATAGATGTGCCTATTTTGAGTTTTGCCCGCCGCATGACGTCTTACAAACGGGCTGACTTGTTATTTTCTAATATCGAAAAACTAAAGCAGATTGCCCGTGATAAACCCTTTCAAATCATTTTAGGTGGTAAAGCTCACCCAAATGACATAGAGGGCAAACATCTCATTGAACGGCTGCATGTTTTGAGCGGTGAGCTCAAACAAGCAATTAGAGTTGTGTATCTCGAAAACTACGATATCGCCCAAGCAAAATTGCTTGTGTCCGGTAGTGACATTTGGCTTAACACCCCACTTCGCCCTCATGAGGCCTCAGGAACCAGCGGAATGAAAGCGGCTATTAATGGCGTGGTCAATCTCAGTGTACTTGACGGTTGGTGGATAGAAGGATGTGTCGAAGGGCAAACCGGTTGGGCCATCGGTGGAGAATCGCCAACAGAGAATGGCGAAGATGCTCAGAGCTTATACCAAAAACTTGAGCAGAAAGTGTTGCCTATGTACTACGAGCAAAAACATGAATTGATCCACATGATGAAAGCCAGCATCCAGAAAAATGGCAGCTATTTTAATAGTCATCGAATGATGCGGCGTTATGTCTGTGAGGCATATTTGTAATTGGAAAATTGAGTGATTATGGTGGATGACAACTTTGGAATACCTCTATTTATCTCCTATTGAATTCTCGATACACTAGTTTTTCCCAATCTGTCATTGGATAAAAATATAGTCGGGTTTCTAACAGGAACAGGCAAATAATTGCATTAAAGCTTGGAGCCTTTACCAAACGCCAACTTTGCTAGGGCAATTATCTAGTAGTGGTTTATCGTACTATTGACCTGAGTGTTAGACACAGAACTATACTCAATCGGTGGGGAGGGAAACGTTTATCTAGCCCCTTATTCGTTAACAATTGAAAGAGGAAATCAACATGTCTAAAGCAAACACAGATATAATAAAACGTAAAACATCTCGGGGAAAAAAAGGGATATCCAGTGCATCAGTTGGGAAAAAAGCTGGATCCAAAAGTATTACGCAAAAAAATGAGCGAAACACTCCATGTTTATCTTTAGAGGAGAGAGAGCTGCGCATTACCAAAGCCGCATATTGTCGCGCAGAACAACGAAGTTTTGAAAATGGCTGTGCGCTTGATGATTGGTTGGCGGCAGAATCAGAAATCAACGCCATGTACCCCTTAGAAAGGCTAAAAACGTAAATGGCAAAAAAGCTTTCTTCTATAGAAATGCGTGTACGCCCTGGTGCGCCCTTACCTTGTTTAAGACGTGCATGCATCTGCCATGTCATTTACGCATAGCATCTGCCATGGTACTTGGCGGAGTATTGTTATCGGTTCAATAACCTATTTGGGCTAAGAACGTTGTGGCCAATGTTAGCAAAGATCGCAGTACAAAAAGCGCCTATGCTATGCCGACTGAATAGGCTCGTAGATGTTTGTGGGTAATCAGGTACAGAATTGATTTGCTTATTGACCGGTTGTTACAGGTGTTTTTCAACGGGGTTTTAACAAGAGTCAATTTTGCGCAAGTTTGCAGGAAAATCTATATTTGAGGTCACTTGGATATACAACACTCATAGCATCGTTTGGATGCGATAATTTTTTCGACAGAGGAGAGGAATATGTCAAACACATTTATAGTTATTCTAGTTTTAGTTACCGTGCTGTTTTTTTATTTAATCGGGGTATTTAATAAACTCGTTACATTAAGAAATCGCTACAAAAATGCCTTTGCCCAGATTGAGGTGCAATTAAAACGTCGATATGACTTGATACCCAACCTTGTCGAGACAGCTAAAGGCTACATCAAACATGAACGGGAAACTTTGGAAGCCGTAGTAGAGGCACGTAATGCGGCGCAGAATATGTTGTCTAAGGCGGCGGCCGACCCAGGTAACGCTGATGCCATCAAAGACTTAAGTGGTGCCGAAGGCAAACTGGGCGGTGCCATGATGAACTTCAACATGGTGATGGAGGCCTATCCGGATCTTAAGGCTAATCAGAATATGATGCAGTTAAGTGAGGAGCTTATCTCCACGGAAAATAAAGTCTCTTTCTCCAGGCAGGCCTTTAACGATCAGGTGATGGCTTACAATACCTATAAGCAGACTTTCCCACCGGTCTTTTTTGCCCAGCGATTTGGTCATGGGCCAGATGCGACATTGTTGGAGTTTGAAGACACGGCGGCCATCCAGGCAGCGCCCAAAGTCTCGTTTTAGTTTTTCTTCCAGGTATTTAGCATGAATTTTTTTGAATCTCAGGATCGGGCACGTAAAAACACCTTCCAACTAATATTATTCTTTGGCATGGCGGTGATCACCCTGATCATTATGGTTAATGTGCTGGTTATGTTGGCATTTGGATTTATCGACAATACGCAAATTGCAGGTGAGCAGTCGTTATGGCAGCAAATGAATTGGCAGACTTTTTCCACTATCAGTGCGGCCGTCGTTTTGGTGGTTGTAGTAGGTAGTCTATATAAAATTATGGCCTTGTCGTCTGGTGGCAAGGTGGTTGCCGAGGGCCTGGGCGGGCAATTAATCGCGCAAAATACCAGCGATCTGGATCAGCGGAAATTATTAAATGTGGTAGAGGAAATGGCTATCGCTTCTGGTACGCCGGCACCGCCGGTATATTTGTTGGCTCAGGAGCACGGTATCAATGCCTTTGCAGCCGGTTTCTCCCCCAAAGATGCCGTTATTGGGGTAACCCAAGGCGCAATTGAGCATTTAAGTCGCGATCAGCTTCAGGGTGTTATAGCCCACGAGTTTAGCCATATTTTCAACGGTGATATGCGTCTTAACATCCGCTTAATTGGCGTGCTGAACGGGATCCTTATCCTCGGTATTATTGGTTACTACTTGCTCTATTCCACGTCTCTCGCCCGGCGCGGACGGGGCAATGGTAAGGGTGCGGCAGGCATACTGGCGCTGGCAATTGGCTTAATTGTCGTCGGTTTTGCCGGTACGTTTTTTGGTGGCTTAATAAAAGCGGCCGTCAGTCGGCAAAGAGAATATTTGGCAGATGCCTCTGCGGTGCAGTTTACCCGTAACCCCGAAGGAATTTCCGGTGCATTGCAACGCATCGGTGGGCTTCAGTTTGGTTCGGTGTTGGAGAATCCCGGGGCAGCTGAAATCAGCCATGCTTTTTTTGCCCAAGGCGTTTCAGGTTTCATGCAAGGCTTATCGGCTACCCACCCACCGCTGGCAAAACGTATCAAGCACATCGACCCCAATTGGGATGGAAAGTTTGCCACTGCCGACAAACATGACGTAGACCAAAGTGAGCAAGTGGGTGATAAAAAAGTGCCTATGAGCCGCGAGGAATTGGCTAAAAAGATGAGCAGCGTTGTGGCCGGTGCATCCATGATTGATGTCGCCGATAGCATTAATCAAATAGGCAATCCTAAGCAGGAAACTATTAACTATGCCCGGACATTAATCGCGCAGCTACCTGCCGACATCAAGGACGCGGCTCGCGATCCCTATGGAGCTAGGGCGGTTATTTATGCGCTACTATTGGATAAAGAGGAGGAAGTTCAGCATAGACAACTAAGGCATTTACACGAATACGCAGACCCAGAAGTTGCAGTATTAACCCGCAAACTGCTGCCCGAAATGGAAAACCTGGAAGTTGAATTCCGTCTTCCTCTGCTTGATATTGCGATCCCCGCACTGAAACAGTTATCAATGCCGCAGTACCAGATTTTCAGGGACAATATGGATGCACTTATCGACATGGATTTTAAACTTGCTCTACAGGAATGGACCTTACGCAAGATCCTGCTCATTCATCTGGATGCACAGTTTTTCAAACACACCCGCAGGCCACAGGGCAGCGTCGAGAGTAAACAACTTAAGCCTGAAATTGCCTTGCTGCTCTCAGTATTGGCCTATGCCGGCCAGCAAGAGCAGGGGGCCAGTGAGCAAGCGTTTATCAGCGCGGTAAAGGTACTGGACATAGGTGAACTGAGCTTAGTTAGCGAAAATGCAATCAAACTGGCGGATCTGGACGTAGCGCTGCAAAAGCTGGAAAAACTAAAACCTCTGGCCAAACCGAAATTATTACACGCTTGTGCCGCCTGTATCATGCGCGACCAAAAAATAGATCCGCTCGAAGTCGAACTGTTGCGTGCCTTTGCCGATGTTCTGGCGTGCCCAATGCCACCACTAATCGTCAATGATTAAACATTATTGATGGCTAATATTGGTTATCAGCGGTTTGCCTATAGGATCTGCGGGGTCAGAAAAAAAGAAAGGTGCGCATTCAAAACGCTTGAATGACAAAGATGTAATGTGATTGTAATGCTACGGTTATGAACCTTGCAACACCATCGTTTAACTTAGTACATTGAACTTAGTTTTACTCTAAACAGCATGTAAAGGATAACGATGAAGATTGGAAGTGTACGAGACATATTACGTTGGACAGTACAATTCCATGAACAACTTGCGAGTTGCCTTAAGCATTGTGAACCAAGCCATTCAGAGCGCACTAAAATGGCAATGCAGTATTTGGTTGTTCATGAGGAACACCTTGCAGCATTGGTTAAGGCATCTTCGGACAAAGCTAAATTTGGTGAGTTAGAGACCATGACTATCGAGTACTTAGATAAAAACCCAATTGTTCTGCACGAACATTGTGAGGGAGACTTTGAAAAAAAGACAGAATCCGAGATTGTTACGAGCGTTTTTGAACAACATCAAAAAGTGATAGAGCTTTATACATATCTTAGAGATCGAGCGACCTTATCTCATCATGAGGAACTTCTTGATAATCTCTTAAAGCTCGAACATCAAGAAATAATATTGATGGCGCAAGGCTTGAATCGTTTTCAAGATATGTAATCTATTAAACTTCAACACAGACTGAACTGAAAATTCTTGTTCGTCGTTACTAAGCTGGTTATCAAAAAATTTTATTGAACAATTGAGTGTGAAGATCTACGCAAGTTAAGATCTAACATCTCCTACGTCTAATACTGTTTAGTATTGGACATGGATTTACTGGCAGCTTTGTGATGATGGGAAGGCATAAACAAAAAACAATGGAGCCTTGAGGAAATGAGATACCACCGGTGGTATAAAGAGCAGGCGATTGCAGCCGCGAAGCACAAACTACCGTTACGGGCAGATTTGCCCGGACGATACTTGGGCCACACCTTCGTAACTATAATGCAAGGGATCTAACGTTATGTGTTTCTCAGCGACCGCAAGCTTCGTGGCAGGGTCAGCTCTACTGGTGCTGGGCGTGGCGACGTTGCGGGAAACACGGCGCAAAGTCGAGATCCCGTTCGCGGCGATCCCGCTGCTGTTCGGCCTCCAACAGCTCGTTGAAGGCACGCTCTGGTTGTCCTTCAGGTTCGACTCGCCACAACTAAACGTGGCCATGACGTACCTATTCTCGATGTTTTCGCACGTGCTGTGGCCGATTTTCGTGCCATTTGCTATCGGCTTGCTTGAGCCCGAGCCTAAGCGCCGCAAGTTGCTCTGGGGGTTCCAGGCGATCGGGCTCCTAGTCGGCGGGTACCTCTTCTATCTGCTCGTCGAGTTTCCAGTAACAGCGGTCGCGGCCGCAAATATCGTGTACGTCTCACCACACTTCTACAACCTGCCGGTGATGGGGCTTTACCTGGTTGCGACGTGCGTGAGCTGTTTCTTCTCAAGTGACACAACCATCAGAATTTTCGGGGTGCTAGCGCTGCTGCTGTTTGGTGTTGCCTACGGATTCTTCAGTCTGGCCTTGTTTTCGGTATGGTGCTTCTTTGCCGCAGTATTGAGTTTAATTATTTATGCACGTTTCCGGTTCGCCAGAGGTTCTCTGTCCAGCCAGCCCTCTGAGCTCAATTGAAGTGTCCTCAGCAATCATGGCATCGCAGATCACGGTCAGTAAGCGAACCGCAAACTCGGTGCGTAACAACATGGGAGGACTCACCAAGACCACTTGTGGGCGCGCAATGCGTTAGGCTGGATACCTTCCTAAATTCAACATGGTAATTTATTTATTCCGATATCGTAAACTACAGACAGGGCGTTCGGTCGGATAACACAGCTTTGCGCCCTCAACATTAAGGAGAAATACAATGTTTAACATGAACGATGGTTACCACATGTTCGGTATGCACATGCTCTGGTGGCTCTTTTGGATCGTGTTAATTGGGCTCATCTTTGGTGTCTACGGACCCGTCCGCAGAAATCGACGGCGCAAGGACGAGAATAGTCTGCCGGGTAGGTCTGAAGCGCCAAAGGACGACATGAAGTAGGCACCGTTATTTGCGCGAGGCCGTACTCGATGAGTTCAGGTGCAAATGCGTTGATCGCGAAACGCTGGCTTGTGGGCGGCGGTACCGCTTCTTTATACTGAAGCAGGCCTGATTAAGGTGTGCGTTATTCGAGAGGACGAAGAGTTGCATCTAATAAATGGCCAACTAAATTGAGTTGATCAATGTTGTCTAAACATTGATCAAACGTCGATAAATGTTGGTGCTTGGTATAATTCATGCGTGACTAGCTGAGCCTCCAAATTCGAGCAGAGTAATCAAAACAACATAAAAGTGTTTAATTAAGTCTGTTAACCCTTTGTTCCAGTAACTATGTGTAGCGCCAAGACCAAGTAATAAAAAAAGTTAAGCTGCAAATATAGGGGATCCAAGGCGTGTTAATTGGTAAAGGTTAATACCTTGTGATTGTTAAATAACACAACTGTGAAGTTTTGTTCGAAAAGGATAAATAATGAGTTACTGGATTAATAATAGTATGGGATTTCCAATATCTATTGCATCCCTAAAATTAACCGAAAATCGTAATGTAAAAAAACTAAGTGAAATTGCACGTGAATCAAAAAATTCAGATAGAGATTATTCACATTCTTTTATATCAACTAATTCAACTAATTCAACTAACAATGTATTTATGCTTAAAGAAAAAATGGAAAAGCTTTATGGAAAGGGAATAGACCGAGAACGGCAAGTCGTTAATATCGCTTCGGAAATAATGTCAACAGATGTGATCTCGCTTGTTATTAATATCCCTGAAAAAGAAGTTTGGCATTCATTTAATCAATTCAACTATCGGCATTTCCCTGTTGTAAATAACGAACAGAGGTTAGTCGGAATTATTACCGATAGAGATATTTTAAAAATAATCAATAATTCGGTGGAAGATAAGACAACACTGGAGAACAAACCCTTAGAGCAGCTTATGACACAACCCGTTTTGAGTGCTAGCCAAGATACTAATATAAAAGAAATTTGTACGATAATGTTTAATTATCACATTGGTGCAGTTCCCATAACCGATAAACTAGGGCACGTAATTGGCATTATAACGCGTAGCGACATATTACGAGCAATGATCAAATTTGGACCGACTGAACTGTGGGTTTAATTAATATGTTTGTATAAGTGAAATCCTATCCCAGAACTAGTCCCGGTAATTAAGATGATTTTATCCAAACTTTTTCCTAAAACTTGCTAGCACCGCAACATAAAAATTTAAATACTGCCTCCTCAGAAAAAAAGTTACACAATATAGAATCAAAACGTGTCATTAGCCGCCCAAAGAACACGCATCATGCCAACCATGAAGTGCTGCTGTGCAATGAAAATAAAAAATCCTTCATTCTATCTAACTTAATGTATTTATTACAAAAATGTAATGTAATTACCGTGAAAAATTGATCTAAAACAATAAAACTATTGGCATGACCGCTAGTATAGTTTCATTAGTATTGGATATCCACGAACACTTCGGTCGTCCCGGTTGTCGGCCAGCCGAGGTAAAGCGTGAAGTCGTACATCGCATCAATAATGAAGACGACCTAAGTAATAATTTAAAAAAAAGGAGTATCACCATGCAAACTGAACATTTAAAAGTGACAGGAATGACCTGTAGCGGTTGCACCAGCAAGGTAGAAAAGGCACTGAAGAGGATCAACGGGGTTAGTGATGTAAATGTGTCGCTCGATGCCGGCGAAGCCACAGTGAAATTTGACGATCGCTTGACTTCATCTGAGCAATTGAAGTTGCCAATCGAGACTGCCGGCTATGGCGTGGATGAAGCTAGCGCTCCGCTCAGTCACAAAGGCAAGGGTTGTTGCTGCAGTTAATGGGTATCAATAAATAGAGGAACAAATCATGGCGTGGATTTCGGAAAACTGGGTTTGGGTGTTGTTGGGCATATGCTTCATCGCGATGCACCTGTTTGGACATGGAGGTCATGGGGGTCATGGAGGTCATGGCAGTGGGGGGGAGCGTGAAGAGGAGAAACCCGCTGGGAAAGTTGTCAAGCAAGCTACTGCGAAGCAAGGCTCGGGTCATCAACATTGATCATTGGGTGTCAGTTTTTTTAATGAAGGAGGCAACAAAATGCTGAATATTAAAGTCGTTACATGGTCGCTGGCTATCTTTACCACGTTTTCGTTTGTGTTTTGTGTCGTGTATGGCTTGGTAACGCCCGCGAGCATTCATATGACGGCGTTTCTCCAGCAAGTCCTGCCGGGGTTCGAACCGAACAGTTGGAGCGGCTTCGGCATCGGCCTGGTTGAGAGTTTTCTTTATGGCGCGTACGCCGGGCTGGTTTACGTACCCGTGTACAACTTTTTGCATCGAACCTGGGTAAAGCAATAGTCATCAGCAATAAAAGTAGCGAAAATAATTCGGAATTGTTCAGTTGGCTTTACGATGTGGACAAGGATGAGCAGGGGATACGACCGGACCCGCAGATCGTATTTGCGTTTGAAACCTCGAATCTCGTAAACGGCCAGATGGCGTTGCACTTGAAAATATATTTCATATCTAATCAAAAATAGAGAGAGCCTAATTGGTTTTGATTCGGATGCAGTTTAAGGAAAACCTGACTGATTTTCACGCCAGTAAATTCTGCTCAATCTTGTTTTTACCTGGAAACGGGATCAAGCTCAGACCAATTCATCCTTGACCAGGTAAAACTAACATCACAAGCCCACCCATCAACAAAAATACCGCAACCATGATTTTGGTAATGTTAACCACGTAGGTTGCGCTGCTCTTCATCAACGTTAAGTGAAGCTTTTCACTGGCGTCAACCCCAGAGATTTGTTTACGGATAAAGTATCGTTTAGTCATATGTGTAATGATGTAACTTATCACTATAAAACAGCGATAATAACCGCCGTTGTTAATAAATAAATGGTTAAGAATATAAAATAGGTGCAGAACGTTGCCATTAGTTAGGTATGTTGCAATGTTGTTGTAGGATCCTGTAAGCACTTTTGGTTCGCGTAATTAATTTGGCAACGTATTATTTAAGTTGGGTTTTATGCAAATATTTGAACAATTGCTTGAATGGACCACCATCCAATGGGTAACCATCACCGTTGTTTTGCATATTAGTTTATGTCTTGTAACATCGTTACATGTACTTATGTTCAAAGAAAACGAACGTACATCTTTGGCATGGATTGGTCTTGTTATACTTTCGCCTATTCTGGGAAGCCTGTTTTATTGGTTGTTTGGCATAAACCGCATCAAGCGTTTAGCGCAAAAAAAACATCCACCAACACGTAAACAAGAGTTACGCCAGCAAGAGAAATTGCTTAAATTTCACCATTTGCCCAAAAACTGGCATCCAGCAATCATCGCGGGATATAACATACACCCCGTTAATTACGTGGCGGATAACCGCGTTGAACCGCTGATTAATGGCGATAAGGCTTACCCAGCTATGATCCAATCCATTAATAGCGCTAAGCAATATATCGTTTTATCGAGTTATATATTTGACGACGATTCATTAGGACGCCAATTTGTTGATGCGTTAGCAAAAGCGCATCAACGAGGTGTGATCGTGAACGTTTTACTGGACGGAGTCGGCATTGGGTATAGCTGGCACCAAACAGACAAAGCGTTAAAAAAACGAGGGGTCAAAACTGCCCGTTTTTTACCCGCCATTTCGTTTACCAGCATCCGTTTTATCAACCTGCGAAACCACAGAAAAATACTTTGCGTGGATGGTGAAGTAGCCTATATCGGAGGTATGAACGTTAGCAAAAATAATGTGGTTAAATCCGCAATACACCCCATTGATGATATTCATTTTAAAGTCTCAGGCCCGGTAATTGACCAGATTAGTCAGGTATTTATTGAGGATTGGTTTTTTGCTGCAGGTGAGTTGATTCAATTTCCCCGCTACAAGCCAAACACACAGGGGCAAACAAATGATAAATCCGTCGTTGCGCGAGTCATTCAAGATGGTCCAGATGAAGACCATAACAAGATACGCTGGGCATTAATTAACGCATTAGGATGTGCACAAACAAACGTAAAAATCATGACCCCCTATTTTATCCCGGACCAAACGTTAATGGCTGCGCTACACGCAGCAGCACTGCGTGGCGTGTCAGTTGAAATTATTGTGCCACAGCACAGTGACATTCCCTTTTTAGACTGGGTGATGGACGCAAATTTCTCGCGAATAATAGAGCACGGTATACAGATATACAAAAATAAAAGACCTTTTGACCACAGTAAAATTGTCATTATTGACGAAATTTGGTCATTTATAGGCTCCACCAACTGGGATGCCAGAAGTCTGGAACTCAATTTCGAAATCAATTTAGAATGTTTTGATACGAGTCTTAATGCAAAACTAACAGAATTTTTTATCTTAAAAAAACAAAATGCTACACCGGTTATTGAAAATGAAATTAATGACTTGCCCAGCTACAAAAAAATTCGCAATAAATTGTTTCGTTTATTTTCGCCCTATCTTTAGTGTCTGTGATGGGATGATATTTAATAGTGGTAGAGTACGAATTGACATTAGATTGGAAACAGTAGTCAAAATAGCCAAACAAAGCACCTTAATATAAACTGCATTGATAACTATTGGCAGATACATCAAAAAAAATATCTCAATGAACTTAGCATACGACAATACCTTTAAAGTCGCCTCAGAATCGCCTGAGAACGCACTCTTGGACAAAAAGCGCTCCGAACTAATACTCGAAATTCATAAATATGTTGATTTTGATAGTATCCCTTTACAAATATATCGCCAGCAGGTTAGGCATAACCTTATCGACAGAATAGTGGAGCATAAATAGCTATTTGTTATTTTATGTATTTTCAAGTTAGTGCTTGCAGCTTCAGTTTTAGATAAAATTACGGCTTCAACAACCTCAACTTATCTGTGGGCTTTTGACAGGTACTCATCACCCTATAATTGATGATGCTAACAATATGGTCAAGCTATTGCCTTAGCATTGGGAATGTTCAAGTGAATTTTAAGGGGCCAATTGGCCTATTTTAAATGATTCTCATTTGCTACAAGCCAAATCGGCATTATGTTTAAGAAACCCCATAGTTTGTTGTTGATAATTGTAGTAACCCTCAGCTACTTTCAGATGCCTGAAAACGTCATAATGATCTTCAAATGTCCAATCGCTCAATAAAATAACGTGTTCTCTATCAGCACCAATATCACTATCGATGGGGTCGATAATGATAAGGCCTAAGTGGCCAATCTGTTCTTGAAGACCCGAATGGCTGTGATACCAGTAGGTCCAGTTTTGTTTTACGTCAAACTGGTAACTAAACGTAGAGTTTGGCTCAATTCCTGGGAAGGGAACACCCGGGGCGCCGTCCATGGTGTAAGGCAAAATAAATCCATGCCAGTGAATTGAAGTACTGTCGTAAGCTGGTTAGTCACATTAATGTTGACCGATTGGCCCTCTTTTAGTCTAACGAGCGGACCTGGAGATATGCCATTTAGGGTTATAGGATTAGCTAACCCCACCCGCAATGCGTTTTGACTTTCTGTCAACGGTTAAGTCAATCGTATTGCTGTTTACGACACCATCGCCGTAGTTACTCTCTAAATCTGCAGCATTGGCTGTATATTTGTATCTCTGTCCATCGCTTGATTAAAAATCACAGTCTATTAGTCGTCTCTTAAGTAAAGAATTTACGTTGTATTAAGTAAATTTGTATATTG
>TARA_R110000737_G_scaffold279430_1_pt1 | contig 14447 bp, 9 predicted proteins | sample TARA_R110000737 | Tara Oceans TARA_R110000737 (sample SAMEA4398027) | marine metagenome | biome: Polar Biome; feature: [SRF] surface water layer (ENVO:00010504); material: water (ENVO:00002006), including particulate matter (ENVO:01000060) such as... | depth 5 m
TAAGCCTTAACAGACTCAGCAGTAGGAACATTAGTAGCTGTAGCAGTAGCGAATGTATCGTCATCAATAAAGTCAGTTATAGCTACACTGCCAATGCCGGTAAAGAAAATTGCCTCAACCGTACCTGTTACGTCTACATTACTCGTGAAACTCTTAGCGCCTGCAACTGTTTGATTGCCTGTTAGTTTTACAACAGTAGCGTCATCAGTAACAGTTATAAAAGAAGAACCATTCCAAAACTGAAGGTTATTTGAAGATGCGTCATAATAAACAGTACCTTCTAAAGGAGTTGATGGGGCTACCTCTAAAGGTTGAAACACAACTGTTCCTATAGCTTCAGCACCATCAAGGGCTTCTTGAGCCATAAAAAGGCTTTGTTTACTATCTTCATCAAACGTAGCTGCTACTTCTACAGCTCCGTCTGTGTAATCCACAAGCCTAGTGCTCTGACTAGACTTACGGATTATCTTGATAGTGTTAGATGAGGTAGGAAAATTACCAGCAGTAAAACTAACTGTTGTTCCTGTAATAGTGTAATGAGTAGTGACTGTTTTTAAAACATCATCTACATACACCTCAATATGCAAAGAGTCTAGGTACTCAGGGGTCGTAAAAGCCCCTGCTGCACCTGTACCTGCATAAGTTTTTATTGAATATGCCATTTTAGTTTCCTAAAGATTTATCAAGCATGTTAAAAGGTGCTCCGAGAAGCGGGTTATTTGGGTTAAAAGAGCCTATCATACCCATGACATCTCCATCCACTGCATTGTTATAGATACCAGAACCTAGCTGTATTGAGGGGTTCTGCACTAGCGATGCAGGGTCTACACCACCGTAGTTAAAGGCAAAACTACCTACACCTAAGAAACCTATACCTGCTGCACCGCCTCTGGCTAAATTACCTATTTCCATTTTCTCTGCAAAGTACTTATCAGGGTCGTCTTTACCGTTAGCATTTATAGCGGCTCTAGCAATATAACTAAGAGTAGCTACACCTAAAGACCCTGAGATCATAGCCAAAGGTCTAAGATCACCCTCAGCTAATCGGGCTGTTTGGCGAGCATACTGTTGTTCTGTAGCTGCTATAGGAAATGACCAAAACTGAAAGGCTGACTTACCTACTACACTATTAAAGAATGGGTTAATAGAAGAAGCGTTTGTTAGCTGGACAACTTGAGTAGTGTCTAGGAACAACGCATACTCAAAAGCATCCGCAGCTTCTCTATCAGTCCAATCTTTAGCGTTTATAGTTTTTAATTTGTTACTACCTTTAACAGTGATTGTTTCACCTACATCTGTTTTAGTTACCGTCTTCTCCCCCTCAACGCTGGCGTGTCTACGCATTTCAGTTTGGATACGCTTAAGCATATCTTCGTCAAGGTTAAGTTGTTTTAACTTGGCAGGGTGGTAAACACCTAAGTTGTCTTTTTTAACTAACTCTTTGTAAAATTTAGTAACAGTGTTATACTGATGTAGTCTCTGTAAAAATACAGTTACAGGTGTAAGGCCACTCATTAAGGAAACCATTCTACGACCATGTGCTAAACCCTCATCAAGCTTACCATGAGTTTGGCTGAGCCTTGAGATGTCATCACTGGTGTCATCAAAACGAGCAATAGCGCTACCTGTAAAAACATCAGCACCTAAACCGTTACCTATTTCAACTTCACGTACTAACGCATTGCGTAGTTCACCATCTGCTTTAAGTCTTCCAATCATAGATGGTATTGCAGGGATGTTTGATATGAAATGTCTAATACCGTTTTCAAACATTACGTTAGGTACTTCTGCTAACGCTGCTAGACCTGACATACCCATCATACGAATAAAGTTAAAGTCTCGAACACGTCTAAGTAATACTGAAGTGGTTAAATCCATTGTTTCGTTTATGCCTGTAGAACCTCTTAAGGTCTGGTACATAAACTCAAGGGACTTAATCTCTTGCTCAGTTGCTTCAGTGCCTAACTTAGCTATTAAAGAGCTAAAGGAAACACCCTCGACACTATCTATACCCTGTTCCGCTAAGGCAATACTACCACCCATACGGTGTGTGTAGATGTTCATGGCTGTGTATACATCTTTCTCTACTAAATCTGTAAGTTTAAAATCAAACTCTTCGCCGTTTTTATCAGCAAGTTTTATTACTTTAGTATCGTTAATCAGCATACGTGAGCGAGCGTGTACGTTTTTAGCCTTAGCTTTTTGCTCAGGGTTTAGTGCGTACAATACACGATCTAACTCTTCGTCAGTTACCTTTACTTCTTCATCTTCTAAAGCTTCTCTAAGAGTTTTCTTTAAAGTATCTTCATCTGAGTTAAAATCTTTACCAGCATACTTAGCCGTACGAGTAAGTTTGTTACGACCATCAATGCTACTTAAGGTACTCCAATAAGCACTAGCTATTGAATAAATCTTTTTAGTTTCTTCAGCAGTACGTGGTTTTGACTTCTCTGGCAAAGCATCTATAATTAACTCTTTAAATGCTTCTTTCATTTGTGTAGCGGTGGCTTCACTCCTACCACCCATTTTTTCAATCACTCGGTCAATATAATCTGCTCGAAAGATTCTAGGAAAGTAACTTTCAATTTTATTAGACCCTTCAAACACTCCAGACTTAACAGCCTTTTCGTGCATATCTTCGATTATATCTTTAAGCTCTTTTACAAATGGTTGTAATTCTTCAGGAACTCCGTGGTTAGGATTGTTTAACGCTTGTCCTAGATGCTCACGTACTTCTTTTGACCGTAAGTTAGAGTTTCTTTCAGCATTAACTACTACCTTGGTAATTAATGTATTATATTTTGTTTGAAACTGGTGAGAACGAGTAAGAGCATTAAACGGCGCTTTAACCATTTTACCAGTAGCATCGACTAAAGCTCCTGAGGCTAAACCCAATCTAATACCTAAAGCTCTTACCGCTGCTGTTTGTGACTGGGTTGTTCGAGAGATAGATGACAAAACATTACGTAAGCGTAGCTTGTTAAAGACAGTATCTTTGAGCCTTGGGACATCTTCAGGTTTTAAATCACCCGCAGCAATCCTGTCGTTTTCTGCAAGCTTCTGCTCAGTAAAGGTCATGTTATCTGCGTCTTTTTTAAGCTCTTCAACTCGACTTTTAGATTTAAACCCTAAGACTCTACGACTGGCGTTACCTCTTGAGAACTTTTCAGCTCCTATTTTTTCTAGTAACTCACCTTTCTCGTTAGATCGGTATGTGCCATCTTTAGTTCTTTTAAAGTAAGCTGTGTTTGTACCATCTGTTACACCAAAAAGACGCTTACCAAAGCTTTGTTGAGTTACTTGTTGACCGCCAACCATGTAGGTTTTACGTGAGCTTGCTCTACGGTTTATTTCAGCTCTTAGTTTACGTATCTGAGTAGCGCCACCTCTAAGACCTTGTGCTAGAATATCATCTAACTGTCGTTGAGGAATAGACACATCAGCAGCGTCATCCCAAGCTTTAGGGACTGGGATAGCATCTAAGTCGCCTTCGTCTGTAAGAGCATCAACCACTCTAGCTTGTTTCTCTGCGGGTGTGTGTCCTTCAAACTTCTCTTTACCTTTAGGCGTTAAGTCAACAGCGTTAGCTTCAAAGTGTTCTGCATCTATATCTCTACGAAGCCGACCAGCTACAGCACCCATTGCGCCACCGATACCTGCACCTAAGGTAACACCGAATAAAACATCCTTAGCCTGAGCATCGGGACGTAACATATACTCGGCACTAGACACAGCAAGACCTTCAGCGCCACCTATAAGTGCACCTGTTTTAACGTAGTGCATATACCTTCCAGCACCAGCAAGTACTTTAGCGCCTGCACCTAAGTTAGCATAAGGCACAAACCATAAAGGTAATAAAGCAGGGTCAGTAACGCCCGCAGATATTAAGGCTGCTACAGAGCCAAAACCTAAACCACCTAACTGTTTGTAAGACTCTTTAGCTCTTTTGGCTCTACCTTGTTTAAACTCAAACTCTTCTTGACTGTTAGAGTCTAAAAGGTCTTTAGCCCAAACTTCGGTATGCTCTAATTTAATTTTCTTTTGTGCCTCTTCCTCTATTTGGAAGTCTATGCTATTCTCAAAGTCTTGTGCATAATCAGACTCAGCATAAATGTCAGGAAGCCAAGTTATTTTCTTAGCAGCTTTGAACTTTTCTACCCAAGTCGTTTCCTCAAGACGGGTGTTTAAAGTCCCTTCAGGGGAAGCAATGAATAAATCATCATTAGGGTTTTGTTCAGTAGCCATAAATTATCCTTAGTTATTTTATAAAGTTATCGAGCAACTCTTCGGTAGTTATAACAGCGTCAATAAACTCTTCACCATCATCAAGCGCAACACGCACACCTTCTTCACTGACTAAAATGTACTGATTAATACCTGAAGCTCTAAAACTTAAGGCTTCGTTATCTAAGTAAGGTATTTCATCTTGTACAAACTCTATATACTTTTCAAAAATAGCAGGAATGTTTGCAGGAGATACATTTACACCTTCATTGGCTTTTTGTAATACCGCTTGCTGTATAGGGTTTGTGTCAATTAAACCTCCATCAAACTTTATATACCTAGTTTGGAAAGCTTGTTGAGCTTTACCTATAGCAGCAGATTTAGAAATTCCTCGCTGCTGCAAGCTTATAGCGTAGTCAACATACTCACCAGCAAAATTACTAGCGTTTGAAGGGCGACGTAAGAAGCCTCCTAAGAAAGGGTCAAAAGCATCTTCAAGGTCTGAAGCTTTCACCTTATCATCTATTAGGCTTTTATCCATCTTAGGTCGTGCCATAAACTCTATAGCAGCTGACATACCGTCACGTTTAAAATGAGACAAAGCAACTTCGTAATCAGCAACTTGATCTGACTTTAACATACCATCTAACAAGTAAGGTGTCTCAGCTTTGTAAGTTTCGTAGATAGTCAAACCACGTAGCACAGAAGCAGAATCTTTTAGTGATGCTCCGCCTGTAAGTTGACCTAAGCCTGTAGCTAAAGACTGTTCGTGGTCTGCGTTCTTTATACCTAAAGCATTAAACTGCCTTGCTGTTCTAGCTATTTCTGTTCTGTATTGTTGTTTTAAAGCCAGAGCTTTGTTTGGGTCTCCTTGACCAAAAGAAGAAGCTGCTTCCGCCTGACCGTAAGCGTCTGCATACATTTTCTCACGACCTCTCGATCTATCTTCAAGAGCCTCTCCTGCCTTCTTAGAGACCTCTTCCGAGACTACACCAAAGGACTTTCCAGCTTCTATGTTTGCTACTACGTCTGTTATCTCTGCTTGTAATTGAGCTTTTTGCATGGCTACGGCATACTGAGACCTAGCCGTAGCTAATCTCTTATCATCACCTGCTCTTATACTTTCGCTTGTACCGAACATCTTATACTTTTCAGCGTAGTTGTACAGTGATGCACTTCCCACACCTAAGTCTGCTATAGCTTTTTCTCTTACTAAAGCATTGAGTTCTTTTTGAGGAACTCCGTAAAGATTGCCTAACTCTCTAAGCTGTTCATCTAAGAAAGGGTTTAAAACATCTGCACCTTCACCTGCTTGTTCTCTTGTAGCTGCTGCATCAAACACAGCGTTGGCTTTGTTATCTACAGCCCTTTCAAAGTCTGCTGGTAGGTTACTTAAAGATTCTTTGTAAAGAGTTTGTGAGATTGTGCTTGAGACCTTTTTCTGTACTCTTGGGTGAAAATCTTTAGAGACTACAGGAGCAAAGTACTCGTTAAACTTTTTTTCTCTATCTGGGGGAGACATAGATTGGTAATCATCTTGATTGTTTACCTTCCAGCTTTCCCACTGAGCATCAGCTTGTTGATACTGTAGTTGTGCATCGTAAGAATCAGATTTAATTCTAGCTTCACTGACCTGATCTGCTACTTCTAACCCAGTATCAATTAGGCTTTCTATAGCCCTAGCTGTTTGAAACTTAGAGTCTTGTTGTAAATACTGTTGAGCGCTTTTACCTTGAACAAACGTATCTACGGGAGCTGCACGGACTTGGGGTGCATCGGGTTTTATTAACTCGTTTGTGTCACCCATTACTTCAAATAATGATCTAGGCATTTAAGTAATTGCTCCTGTACCTGCGGGTGCGCCGCCACCACCACCAAAAGTTGAGTAAGCAGCCATACCTGTTTGTACTCCTGATAAACCAGCGTTTATTAGTACGTTAGTTTTGTTAAAAGTAGGCGCTGCTACAGAGTTAATACGGCTTTGATAAGTAGTAGACGCTCCATAACGAGCTTCTTGTAGTTGAGCTTCTGCTTGACCTAGATTAGCTTGAATGCTTGTACCTGAAACTAAGCCTTGTCTTGTTAAGTTTTGCATTACCGCATCATTGTTTAAGAAGACCCCAGAGTTTGCTCCAGCAACTTTGGCTGTTGCTTTTAACTGCATAGCCTTAAGATCACTTTGCATCGTAGCAGACATTGCTGCTTCTTTTTGTTGTCTGTCTTTTAAATTTAACTGTCGGCTGTTATCTACGAAGGCGTTCATAGCGTTCTTAGCGTTTGCCTCGTAAGCTTTGCCTTGCGCTATTGCCATTCGCTTTGCTTGAGTAGCGCTTTGCATTGCCTGCATAGCTCCCAAGCCTATAAAGACTGCTGGATGACACATTGTCCTATCCTCACAAATTGATAAAAAGGTTGTTTTTCTACACCATGTTCTTGTTCTAGTTTTATAAACTTAAAACCTAAAGATTTTAACCACTTAATTGAGACTGTGTTTTCTACATGGGCGTAGTTAAGCAGAAGAGGGTATTTAACGTTCATCTCTTCTACCCATTTAGCTGAGATAGGTAACATTACTCTTTTAGTTTTTAGTAGCTTATCAGTGCCTAGTAACCAAGGACTCGCAAGAAGACCAGAATCAGCAATACCAAACATACCTACCACAGTCCCATCAGCGTGTACAATCGTGTTGCACTCTTGAGAGCTTAGGAAGCTACGCTGAAGAGATTCTAAAGGGGATAACCCATGACTATAGGTTATTTCTTTAACGTCCTGTGTACGCATGTAGGGAGCGATTAGATCGCAATCTCCAAGTACACTGGGTCTGTGGTAGTGTGTCATATTATAACCTTACTGGGTTTCTATAATGAAACATAATTTCATACTCACCGCTCTGGAATGTTGAGGGTAAGTGTGAGTCATTTTCAAGGGTTAGTTTTACATTAGAAGCGTTAGATAAAACAGCAAACTTCTTAGTACCGTAATCAATGTTTGGTAGAAATCCTAAAGTATTTTCAGAATTACCGAACTCTTTAGCTGTGTAAGTCGAAACTACTTCGTCTCTGTCTTTAGCTTTTACTTTGAAGTTAAAAAACGCTGTATCGCTAAACGATATATTGAAACTGCGTAGTTGCATTCTAGCTAAGTGAGATGGGTCTTTCTTACCATAATCAAACACTGGTTCTGACAATGTAGCTCTAAACGTGTAAGGTTCGCCAGCATAAAGGTAATTATTAACAATAGACCCGTTCTCAGTATGGTTCTTACCGTTTATATAATTAACTACTTTAGCTAACTCAGGGCTACTTGTGCCTTGCGCAACTAATACACCTAAGTGATCTACAAATTTAGTAGACGTTGTTAAGTCAGATGAGGGTATATCGCTAAGACTAAATGTAGCAGAGTTAGCACTGTTTAACTTTCTACGGTGATCTAAGTAAACATCATAAGCTGTGCCTGTGTAAATAGCTTGGGATTCAAGAAGAATTGGCAACTCAAATCTAGTAGAAGCATCTGCATCTACGACGGCTTGTACAGCATCAACTTGAGAACTTGTAGGAACCCAAGTAAACTTCTTAGTTCCGTCTGAGTATTCAATTACTGTAGCATCCGAAGTAAGGTACGTTTCACTGTTAAATGTTAATCCGTTAAACCCTGCATTAAGACTAGCTGGTAAAGCAGTAAACTCTATTACAGGCGTGTTAAAAAAGTCTTCAAACCTTAAAACAAAACCTGCGACGAACAATTCGTTATTGTACGAATAGCCTATCAGGTCTGAATGTGCATACGTACTTGTACTTAAGAAGAAGGTTGACCTACTTGGTACAGTAGTCGTTTGTGAAAAAGTAATAAACTGCTCATTAGAAGCTAAGTCTAGCTCTTCAAAACTACCATCACCAAATGTTATGTACATTCTGGAGTTGTTAAACGACATGCTCAACACGTCCTTATCAAATATCCATTTTGACCAAGCACTTTGGAGTCTTTGGCTATCACTGTCGTACCATTTGTACACATAAACAACTTTTTTATCCACACTGTTTAAACACAACAGCATACTTTTATTAGTAGATGATGCCATTTTAGTTATAGTTCCTTGTATATACTCAGGAACATGGTTCGTAACTAAAGGTGCTTCGTTTATTTCAGTGTTAGGGTTTGTCACGTACTCTCGAACACCTGAGTAATACTGATTTGTTGTAGCAAAGAATACACTGTTGCCTGCTATTACAGGCTTAGCTGTTAAATCACACTCGTATTGAGTAGATAAGTCAGCCTTAACATCTGTAGGTGTAAGGAGCTGTGCAGAAGACAAGGTAAACTGGCTTTGTTCTGAGAACAATAACAAGAAATCTTGGACTGGTGTAGCAGCCTTAAGTGTAGACACAGCAGTACTTGCTATAGCTACGTCAATAGGGTCACTATCTAAAAGTGTTCTAACAGTGCTTCTATAGAAATTAAAGTATTCTCCGTTTTCACTAAAGATAACGTTATCTTCAGACAAAAAAGCTAAACGGTTTCTATAAAAGAAAATATCACTAATAGTATTCTCTACGAAACTAGGAGCAGGGTTGGTGTGTTCATCACCTACTAAGCGAGAAGTAAAAGACAAAGATTCAAAAGAAAACCGAAGACTTCCTAGTATTTTAGGGTCTTGTCTAAGTTGATGAGGCATGGTGGTGTTGTCGAAGTCGTTTTGTAAACCACCTTCTACGCTTTCTCTCCATACACCTGAGCCTCCCGCACCTTTAAAGACAACGTGGTAGTCATCTTCTCCTTTACTACCGTCTCCTGTAACAGACAATTTATAGTCTTCTACACATTGGTTAGGAAGGTCTGCAAAAGATTTAGCAGTGTTTTTTATAGCAACTAAATCGTTACCGCCGTTATCATCTGAAACAAAAACATTAAAATCACCAAAAGCTCCATCAGAAGGACTTGAAACTACAAAATAACCTTCGCCTCTATCAATAGTCGGTGTGACTACTAAAGTAGCATTAGCAGGGTTTTGGTCAACCGTAGAGACAGGAGGAACGGTTAAGAATTTTGTGGAGTAATACTCATCAGTATCAAAATCATACCAACTATTGTTATAACTAAGAGTTGCAACAGACCTTGGAAGCACTACTCCAGATGGAGTAGAATCAGTACCATCAGAATATACCCAACCGTTTTTAGGTAATGTGTCGAAAGTATCCCAAGCTGATTGCTCAGTTGGGGAATAAACCAGTGAGTTGTCGCCTACAATAACCGTTAGTTCTCCTAAAGGAGCAAAAGTTCCTGTAGCAGGACTACCATCGTTTATAACGCCCTTTGTTTTTAAAAACCTAAGGTAGGGTGCTAATTGACTATCAGTCCAAATATTATCTCTTCGTTCGTCTGTAGTTATCTCTTTGCTCCTACCACTAAAATAAACAGTAGCTCCTGCTTGAGAGCTTTCAGATATTATACTAGCTCGCAAAGCTGCGGCTGCTGTAGATACTTTAAGTACTGTGTAATCTGTGCTTGATGAAGGGCCTCCTGTTGGAGCAGAAGATATGAGTCTTTGCTCATTATTTAAGGACTCAAAAGTTAATTGGTAGTCTTTGTTGTAGTTTACTGTTTTAAAATGTACTAAACAAGAGCTACCTGTTTTGGCAGGGATTCTATCAGCGTTTAATTTTACAATAGTCTTTGAATTTACTAAGAAAGTAGCATCAACTACAGAGGTAGCTTTTATACTCTCGTTAGGTGCAGCGTCTTTTAAGTAAGTTGTAGAATCAGTGTTCCCATACAGTGTTACACCACCGTCTGTATACGTTATAGAAGAACCGTCAGGTAGCCAACTTGACTTACCTGCTTGGTATCTTAAATTACCTAACTCATCATAGACTAGCAGTAAAGGGTCTTGAACTACTCCTCCAGATTCTTGAGGGACTACTAAGACAGTGTATGTTTCAGAGCTGTCTCTTTTGTAAGTGTGTATTAAAGCATTGGCTAACTCTGAAGATGTAAGTCTTTCAGTGTTTGATGTAGTTAAGTTGCTGGTACTCACACCTACTGTCCAACTACTAGAACACTTTAGTAAGTATTTTAGAAATAAACTTGGGGGTCTTTTGCGTAACCCTTCCACCACATCTGGATAACCATTCTCTTGGACTTCTAATTGGTTGTTTAACCGTAACTCTGGTGGTTGTTGTGTAACCCCGTTAATTAAGTTAGGGACGCTCTTAGAAGCTAGTGCCATTAGTAATCACCTTTGAAGTGCTTGTTCTGTCTAATACGCTGTAAGTGCCATAATCATCAAATATGCTATAGTCACCGTTATCGCCTTCCATATCTCTTAAGGCTAGTTGAGCTTGCTGCTCGTCTGTTCTGTTCTGTGCAGATATATTAGTACTGCCTAAAACACGTTCTTGAAATATCCGAGAAGCTCTGATAGCTACATATCTTCGGGCTATTTCAGGTATAAGTTCAAAGTCTAATAAGACTACTACGTCTAGCTTTAGAGCTTTGTTGATAACATACGTGTGTTGTACGGTATCATAAATCTTGTTACCACGTTGGACGTACTCATTCCTAGAGCTTCTATACTTTGCTTCTGATTTAGCTAGGTCAACCCTAACAAAACTACTAGGTAGTTCGATCTCGCCAGCAGTATTAACTGCTATTGTATAATCAGTTTCGGTATTAAAATTCCAACCTTGGGCTTGTACTTCTCTGTTTACATTATCTAAAATCTGTTCAGCCATTTCAGCATCAATAAGACCAGAGCTTAAGCTATTTACTGGAGCTTCTCCTAGTGTAGAGAGCATCACATTAACAGCTTCTAATTTTGTTGTTGGGCTTGTCATAGAAACCTCAATGAAAAAATAAAGAGAAACACCCCCGAAGGGGTGCTCTCAAGTGTCAAGCTTACGATATTGCTTCCACAATACGAACAGCACATTCGCCACGTAAGGCATCATGTCCCATTGCATATTTAGCTACCATTAAAGTACCTTGGTTTTGAATCAAGTATTCTGATTCTACACCTAAGTCCAATAATTTAACTGTACCAGCAGCTTGTTTAGTGAATACTAAAGCCTGAACGTCTCGGTTACCAGCACCAGTGCCATTGTAATCAGTTTCGGCAGGGAGGTTGTTAGACATATAAACTTTAGCACCGCCAATCATAGGCACCTGACCACTGGTAGCGTTGCCGCCAGAACCAAAATCAGACGACATGAAGCCAGCCATATTAGCAGTAGTACCTTTGAACATTGAGTAGTAGATCGCAGGGTTCACGACTACATAACGCTCACCGCTAATGTTCTTTTCGTCAAGAGTCTGGAGGGCTGCAAAGATTGAGTCCGCAGCTGTCTGACCAGAGATAGCAGCGTTAGTTGAACCTGAAGCCAGAGTAGCACCGCTTGCGATAGAGTCATCAGCTTGTGGTAATACTGCGCCTGCGCCATCTTTACCAACAGAGGCGTTAGCAATAGCATTAAAGATGTCCTTATCAGCTTTCTTAGCAAGAGCTTCACCGATCTGCTTAGAGTAGATAGAGCGAACATCGTAGTGATTCATTGCTTCGTCAATGTTCGAGATGAACGCTGAACTTACAAGTAAGTCATCAATGGTGATGATTTTCTCACTGTGGTTGATCGCTGTAGGTACAATCTCAGCACCAGCAGTGTGGCTGCCTGTAGAGCTAATACCAGTAAGAGGGAACTGAGCCGACTTACCGCTTGCGATAGTACGTACGTTATGCAAAGGCATAGCGATGTTGTTTGTGTTAAAAGCTGTTAGAACTTCACCAGCAAAGACTTTAAGAAATAAGCCTTTTGCGTCTGTTCCTGATACAGCTGAATCTTCACCTAAACGTGAGATTCCTGCACTTCCTGAATATCCTGTCATAATTTGTTACCTTTTAGTTAAATGTTTGAATGAATGAAAGTTCTCAGTCACCTAACACTCTTCCTTTCTCTGAGATTGTCCTCCGCAGAGGGTCAAAGGTAATTAGCTTTGTGTTCTTGTTCTTGAGATAAAACGCCCCCCGAAGGGGGCTAAGAGACTATTTTATATTGCTGCTTGCTAATTTGCTCGCAACTTGTTGGCGATAAGCTATATCGGTATCATATCTTGGGTCACGCATGGCAGTGGTGACTTCATTCCACGAACCAAACCTACCACCTACTGAAGTGCTATTGCCACCATCTAAAAGTTGTGGTGCTTGTCCTTCAGTAGCCCGATATTGAGACTGTAAGCCTTGAACTGCTAAGTTCACCAACTCAATGTCTCCAGAACTTACAGCCTTATCGTAGGCAGCGATCTGAGTTTCACTCAGGGTGTCAGCTGCCCATTCAATAATTTCGCTATAAGTTTCTTGACCGCCTACTAAATCGTAAACGGATGCTTCTACACCTCGATTCAGCGCTTCCTGTCCAGCTATCCAAGTTTCGACTAGCTCTTCAGGAAAGCCTGCTTCTTCTAAGGCTTCATATGCTTCAGGAGATAGCTCTCCTAGTTCCGCATATTCTTGTTGTAGAACTCCAAAGTCTAAGCCAGCATCATCCAGAAGGTCAGATACCTCGGTTACTGTCTGCTCGGCTTCTTCTAAAGACTCAAACTCTTCTTCATATTCTTCGTCACCTTCAGATTCCTCAGAACCTAAACGTTTTTCCAAATTTTGATAAGCTTGTGCCATTTGTTCTACATCTGTAAACTTCTCAGGAAGCCAGTCAGGACGATCTGAGGGTACTTGTTCAAGCCCTTCGGCTGCACTAAGCATAGCCTCTACGTGCTCTGCGCTTTCTCCCTGAGGTTCTACGTGTGTACTAATTTCTTCTGCCATAATAGTCTCTCTATTAAAAAAATTACTTAACTTTTACCATACGCTTCTTTCTAGGGTCGTACTTAAAATTCCCTGAAGCAGGTTTAATCTTTAACTTGCTAAGAGCACCTTTAAACCTACTACCTAGAGATTTCTTTTTCTTCTCAGGTGTTTTCTTTTCAGCAGCTTTCTTAGCGTTTACTTCGTCTTTAGTTTTGGTATGATACTTACCACCCTCAAAAAGAAACTCAGACTTACCTGCACCTTTAGCTTTCTTAAACGCATCGTTAAAACGTGTGCGTGTAGAAGCTGGGCGAGGGTTGTAGGGCGCTGCCTGTTTAGCCTTTTTAGTAGCAGCCTTAGGTTTTGTAGCTGGTTTAGGCTTTGTGGCTGCCTTAGGCTCTTCGCCGTTTCGTCGAGCTCGTCTACGTGCTGAAGGGTTTCGACTATCCTTAGGCTCTTCTTTCTTTTTCTTTTTATTTCTACCAGCTCTTTGATCTCTAAGAGACTGTTTAACACGCTCAATCTCTTCTTGTTTCTTTTTACGCTCGTCGGTTACTGTATAAGCCATAATAAATTCCTATTTTGTTAAGCCTTGCATGGTAGGAGATACTGCTTTCTCTGCCATCTGAGCCATCATTTGTTGTTGTTGTGCCTGTTGTGCAGCTTGAGCTTCCGCTTGTTTCTGCTCTGGCGATTTAATAAGACCTTGAGTATCAATACCTAAGGATGCAGCAAGACGGGAGATGTAATCATCTACATTCATTTCTTGTGCAACTACGTTTTGACCTAGAGGTTGTAAGTATTGTAGGAAGGTGGCTAACTTGTTTAAGTCTTGTCCACGCCCTAATGCTTCCATACCTGTGACAATCTTTGGTTTCAAAGTGTCTTTAGGGAACTTAGGCATCTTACCTTCTTTCTGCATTTTGGCAAGAAGAAGCTGAACCAAAGGTACTTGGAACTCTTGAGACAATACAGAGTAGATACCACCTATTGCAGTCTCTAACTCTTGAGCCATGAAGCGTACTTCTTCAGCAGTGACCCGTTCTGCCTGACGTTGTACAGAGCTATTAAGCAGGAATGCGAAAGACAAACGTTCTGTTATTCTTTGCATTGTTTCCTGAGCAACTCGGAAGTCGTTAAACTTCGATGCTTGTAAAGTTGTAACGTCATTAGCATCACCTGATATGATTGCACCATTGGCGCTGTCAGCGATGTTTCTAATCTTGGTAGTACCGTTGGGGCGTACTAAGAAAAGCAGCTTAGCGGAAGCCGCAGAGCCTTCTACGATAGCTCTAGTGAGAGCTTCTAAAGACTTTAGGTCTCCAATATACTCTTCTATAAAACCACGTCCGTAGTCTTCGCCATCTACAGCGTTGAAGCGTAAGGCTAACCAAGGTAGTTTTTCTTCAGGGTAAGAACCTGTACTCTT
>TARA_R110000737_G_scaffold253188_3_pt1 | contig 14400 bp, 15 predicted proteins | sample TARA_R110000737 | Tara Oceans TARA_R110000737 (sample SAMEA4398027) | marine metagenome | biome: Polar Biome; feature: [SRF] surface water layer (ENVO:00010504); material: water (ENVO:00002006), including particulate matter (ENVO:01000060) such as... | depth 5 m
CATATTTGAAGATCTGGGACATCAAGTTGATGATTGGACGCTTTCAGGGCATAGCTGGGCTATAGGACGCAGTAGAGATAGTGTTGATATTATCAATCATGAAAATTGGCATAGTCTCAATAAAGAGATGTGCGATGCGTTTTATGAAAGATATAAGGACGAATTAAAGGAATACGATGGGTTTATTTGTACCTATGCGCCTAGTTTCTGCTTGTTGTATGAAAAATTTAAGAAGCCTATTATAACAGTTGCTCCTATCCGATATGAGGCACCGTTTTGGGACGACAAAGGACGATGGGAGTGGTATAATCAATATTTAGAAAAGGGAATCGATAGTGGCCTTATAATTCCAGTGGCTAACAATAAATGTGATAAAGAATATTGTGAGGCGTATACTCGGAAAGAATGGATCCATATTCCTAGCCTTTGTGAGTATACAGAGTCAACCTATGATCCAAAGCACTCTTCTTTTCTTTATTCTTCGTTGTTTCCTATGGAAACGTTACACCATGACCCGACCATTCGAAACAAGAAGGAGGCCCTTCGCCCGCGGTACGAGTGGCAAGAATTGGCGGAATATAGAGGGATAATTCATATACCCTATACCATTTCAACCATGTCAATTTTTGAAAACTATACGTCAGGGATTCCTATGTTTTTTCCTTCTTTGGATTTTATGTTACGTTTGAGAAAATCTTTTGGGCATTTAGGTGTTTTGAATCAACTTTCGTGGAGAGAAGTTTGGAGACTTCAACCTGGCGCCATACTTCCGCCCGGAGAAGATGTAACAGATATTAATAAATATGATAACATCGAGGAAGAGAAATCGTGGGTAGAGTTGGCCGATTTTTATGATGAGGAATGGATGCCACATATAAATTATTTTAATTCATTTCCTGAACTTTCAAATATGCTGGCGACAATAGACACATCGACCGTCAGCCAAAACATGCTTTCTTTCAATAAAATTAGAAAACAGAGAATCTATAGTTTATGGGAAGAAGTATTAAGAGGTATTTCGTGAAAAACGTTCTTATAACCGGAATTAATGGGCAAGACGGTTATTATCTTTCTGAATTTCTATTAACTAAGGGATACAAAGTTTATGGAATGTCGCGACCAAATTTTGTGGAAAACACGAGTCTTCCACAGTTGAGCAAGGAAGTGATGTGTGTTACTGGAGATTTGGCAGATAAGGCTTCTTTGTTTAGGTGTGTTGAAGAATCCGATCCAGATGAGGTTTATAACTTGGGTGGAATTTCTTCTGTGGGGAATAGTTGGCGTATTCCGGAAATAATTAACAATATTAATGGTATGGGCGTTCTTAGACTGCTTGAGGTAGTAAAAGATTATAATAAATCGATTAAATTTTATCAAGCCTCCACTAGTGAAATATATGGAAAACCAACCGAAGCCCCACAAAATGAGATGACGCCGTTCTATCCACGAAGCCCCTATGGAATATCAAAATTATTTGGACACTGGATAACAAAAAACTATAGAGAATCTTACGACATGTTTACATGCAATGGGATTCTCTTTAATCATGAGTCTGAGCGCAGAAAAGAGGAATTTGTCACAAGAAAGATATCCAAAGGAGTCGCTAAGATATTTTTAGGTTTGGAAGATTACATTGTTTTAGGAAATATAGATGGTAAACGAGATTGGGGCTACGCACCCGACTTCGTTGAAGCAATGTGGCTAATATTGCAGCAAGACAATCCAGATGATTATGTCATAGCTACCGAAAGAAGCAATTCTCTTAGGGACTTTTTAACTGTGGCATTTGGGTGTGTTGGCATTAGTGATTGGGAAAAGCACATTAAACAAGATGAAAAATATATGCGCCCAATGGATGTTGACAATTTAGTTGGCAACTGCACAAAAGCAAAAAAAGTATTAGGCTGGAAACCTAAAATTACCTTTGAAGAGATGGCTGAAAAAATGGTTATGAACGATATAAAACTATTAAGGGAAAAAATGGTGCTTTGAGATGGCTATATTATGTTAAAATACATCTGTTACAACTGGATGCCTACAATAGCTGATCATATTTTGGATATTGATGCTGGCAGCTATACCCGCGCCGGCACTAGTAGATTGCATAATTGTGACGAGTTCGATCCTTATCACGTTAAGGATAATGATCTTATTTTTGTTAAGACAGATTTTATCGTTAATCAATATTTTCAAAATAATATTTTAGATAAATTGTATAAAAAATTTAATATAATATCTGGAGTTTCTTCTTATCATTTAGGTCGTGATGATGGGGGTTCTTATAAACATATTTTAGAGCACCCCAATCTTAACAAGTGGATATGCACAAATGCGCCCGTTGAAAAGCACTCCAAGATTATTCCCATCCCTATCGGATTTCAGGAACCCGACAGGCCCGGCGGCAATCAAGACATGTTGGATAGAATACATAAATCTCGGATAGCGTTTGAAGACAAAAGAGATATGATATTTCTGCCGTATCACACTCCCTCAACAAATCCCAAACGGCAGCAAATGGTTGACTATTTAAAGTCTTTGCCATTTGTAGAACATCAAGAGGAAAAACAAAGCTTGCAAGAATATTATCGTTCTATGGATCAGTATAAGTTTGTAATTGGATTAGAAGGTAGGGGCCCAGATATTCATAGAAATTACGAAACGATGCTTGTTGGTTCGATACCGATTAACATAAAAAATAGCATCAAAGGTGTTTTTGAACAATATGATGCAGTAGGAATATTTATAGATTCATGGGAAAGTTTAGATAGATATTTATTTGACAATTTGTTGCAAACTGGTTATAATAATAGTAAGAACGAATTATTTTTGAGATTAAAAAATCATATCTCTTATATTAGAGGAGCAATAGGAAAAAGATGACAGGACAAGTCAATAGAGGAAGTTTGTTTGGGGAAAAGATTTTTCAGTACTCTTCTAATAAAAATTTTAAAAATTTTGTAGAAGTGGGGACATGGAACGGCGAAGGGAGCACTAAGTGCTTTATGGACGCTCTCTTGGGAAGAGTGGATGAATCGTGTCTTTATTCTCTAGAAGCAAATGTTGAATTTTATAACCAAGCATCAAATTATTGGGCCCCTGTTCTTATGGGCCCGGCGATGCCATTCAATAAATTAAATTTATTGTATGGAAGAATTATAGAAATAGAAGATTTAGTTTCCATTCAAGAGGTTAGAGGGCATTCTATTTTTAGTCAACACCCGTGGCTCGAATGGCGAGAGAGAAACGTCAGCGAATATGGACAATGCAACAATGTGCTAGATGAGATGCCCGCGGAAATAGACGTGTTGTGTTTGGATGGTGGGCAGTTCTCTACACGGGCCGAATTTGATACCTTGAAGGATAGAACCAAAGTGGTTATGTTAGATGACACCACGACCTTTAAGACAGAATCTGTTAAAAAGGAAATACTTTCGCAATCTGATATTTGGTCGATAATACTAAATCTACCACAAGAAAGACACGGCATGATGATTGCTTGCAAAAGCGAATATTCGCATTTATTATAAACAATGGCAATAAAATTACATTTAGGGTGCGGGACAAAAGAGATTCCGGGATATGTTAGTGTCGATATTCAAAATTTTAAAAACGTGGATATTTGCGCAGATATAAGAAATCTTCCTTTTGAAAGTAACTCAATTGATGAAATTTATAGTTGTGCCGCAATTGAACATTTTGGAAGACAAGAGTGGAAAGAAGTTATAACCCATTGGTACGATTTGTTGAAAAAAGGTGGAATTTTGCGTCTTTCAACTGCTGATTTCGGCGCCGCTTGCGAAGAATACACAGAAAATAGAGATATTTCGAAGTTATTTGGACTCATAGTAGGAGGACAGAAAGACCACACAGATTATCACGGAATGATCTTTGATTTTACTTTTTTAGAAACAGAACTAAAACAAATTGGCTTTACGAATATTGAGAAGTATGACTGGAAGGCTTTTACGGCTTTTAATAATCCAGATTATGATGATTATAGTAGAAGCTATTTGCCACATATGAATTTTGAAAAGGGAAGACTTATGATGCTCAATGTAATTTGCAGGAAATAACATGAAACAGGTAACTATATTTTTATCAACGAGGAATCGTCCTCATCTTATTAAAAAAACATTAGACAATATACGACAAATTTGCCCTCAACATAAAGTATTGATTGGCAATGCATCGTCGGATCGGTATTTTGAGGAAGTAAGTGATATTATCAATTCATACGATAACGCTATTGAGGTCGCCTATAATCCCGATCCTGGGCTTTCTATTGTTTATTCTGAACTTTATAGAAAAATTGATACTGAACTTGCTGTGGTGTGGGCAGATGATATGGAATTTTTGAGAGAATTTGATAGCTTATTGCCATATTTCGATAACCCGAACATACATTTAGCCGCACTACCAATGATTGACGATATTAGCGCCGCGCCCATCACAACGGGGGGTGGCTGGCCAAAAGATAAATATGGATGCGCACTTTGGAATACATCAACTGGTCGATGCGCGCACCACGCCATCAGCAGGGTATCTCATTTTGTACAGTTTGGGGATGTATGTGGTACGGGAGATCCAAATGACGTTATAGATAATTTTTGCCACCAACATACTTCTGAGTCCCAACGATTCTGGCCAGAAGGCCCCTATATTCTTCATACGAGAATAGACGATGAAACGCGCCTTAACACGGTTCTGGGAGAGGGCAGGTTTAGATTTCCCACCAAGGCTTCTTTTAACACACCAGAAGAAAGAGATCAATGAATTATATTAAAAATGAAAGAATGTTGAACCTTATAAAAGGTAAGAGGGTTGCCATAGTTGGCCCGTCGCCGCATTTATTGGAAAACAATTTGGGATCTTACATAGATGAATATGATCTTGTTTGTCGCATAAACAATGATATTTATCCCCGCGGCTATGAAAAAGATTATGGAAGTCGCACGGATATAATCTCATGGGCTGGAGATACTAGATATTGTGCTAATTTTGCTAAAAATTTAGAAGCAAACAAAGAGATTGTAAAGAATATAGAAATTGTTTTCTTATCTACGATTAAGGCGCAACATGACTGGAAGGGTAGCGTAGTAGAAAACTTTAAAAGTGCCAACAAGGGTTATAAGCTTCCTTATGATTATATTGGTTCTGAGAACTATCAATTGGCCCTTCGGGAATTTGGAGTCGAACCAAATTCAGGACAGATGACAGTTTGGATGTTTTTGCAATATCCCATTAAAGAGCTTTTGGTAACAGGGTTTTCTTTTTATAATCAATTCAATAAGGCAAAGGAAGTTAAAGCATCTTTTTACAATCATGATATGATTTATTCTGCCACTCCGCTGGCACCTACTCACAATCCTTTAGCGGGACACAACCAAGAAGAACAAAAGAGAAAGTTTATTAATCAGCTTTATACATATTCAAATATCATAAAGATTGATTCATATTTAAACGCTCTTTTGGGAATAAACCACCTCAATGTAAAAAAGTTAGATAAAAATGAATAGTTTTGTAATCGACAACAGAGAGATTAATGTAGATAATTCCCCATTCGTAATTGCTGAAATTGGGATTAATCACAATGGAGACTTATCTAAAGCAAAAAAGATGATTTATGATGCGGCCTTCGCCGGCGCAGAATGTGTAAAATTTCAATGTCACATTATTGAAGATGAAATGTCGAGCCACGCAAGAAAAGTAATACCCGCAAATGCCGACGAATCGATTTATAATATTATGGAAAAGTGTGCCTTTTCCCTGAAGGAGGAGATTCAGCTTAAGGAACTTACCGAAAGTTTAAATATGATTTATCTCTCTACGCCATTTTCTAGGGCCGCGGCCAATCGATTAGAAGAAATGGGAGTTGTGGCTTATAAAATTGGCTCTGGTGAATGTAATAATTATCCATTAGTTGAGCATATTGCTAAATTTGGTAAACCTATAATTTTAAGTACTGGTATGAATGACGTTGACTCTATTCTGCCATCTGTAGAAATCTTTAGAAAGTATAATGTGCCATATGCATTGCTACACTGCACCTCTTTGTATCCAACACCATATAGTAAAGTTAGACTTGGTGCTTTGTCCGACCTAAAAGAGGTTTTTTCGGATGCAGTTTTGGGCTTAAGTGATCATTCGTTGGGTAACTATACGTGCTTTGCTTCGGTTGCTTTGGGAACATCAATATTAGAAAAGCACTTTACTTCGAATAAAAATTGGGAAGGCCCGGATGTGCCCATTTCTATTGACCCCTCCGAGCTAGAGGATTTAATCCGCGGATCCGCAGCAATCCACCAGGCCCTGGGGGGATCTAAAAAAATTCTAAAAGAAGAACAGCCGACTATTGATTTTGCATATGCGTCAGTAGTGGCTATCCGGGATATTGCGGCAGGGGACAAGCTTTCTAAAGAAAATATATGGGTCAAAAGGCCCGGCACCGGCGAGATCCTGGCTAAAGACTATGAAGCGTTGTTGGGGAAAACAGCCCAAAAAAGCATTCTCAAAGAGAGTCAAGTTAAGTGGGAGGATTTACTATGAAAAGCGTGGTCATATTGACAGCCGGCGAATTGCGTCATGACTATTTTAAAATTAAATTCTCTAGCCAAAAAGACATCGCCGTTCTAAAAACCTACTGTGACCTTCCCCCTAGACACCGCGACCCGGAGCGTGGCCATGCTAAAAATATTGAAAGTCTACACTTTGCTTCCCGGCATCAAGTTGAAAAAGATTTTTTTGAAGAATATGTTGGCTTTTCACAAGATCGTTCGAACTCTAGGTATCTTGCGCGAGGCGCTATTAATGAAGATGAATATATAGAGGAAATTCTTAGCCTTAATCCTGACTTTATTGTAGCTTATGGGTGCTGTATTATTAAGTCCCGCCTGCTTAAGTTTTTTAAAAATAAGATTATCAATGTGCATTTGGGTTTGTCGCCTTATTACTTCGGCTCTGGTACCAATTTTCATCCCTTTGTCACCAAAGAGCTAGGTGCAATTGGGTGTACTTTTATGTATATGGACGAGGGTATTGATACGGGGGACATTATTCACCAAGTTCGAGCCCATATTGATCCCTGCGATAGCATACATCAGGTGGGTACGCGCCTTATAAAGAAAATGACGCAGGAATTTATAGAGTTAATACGAAACATGGAGCGACTAGAGGCACACAGGACTAAGACGGACAAAGTGGGAAAAACATATAAACGGCGTGATTGTACTGCTGCCACAATTGAAGAGGCGTACAACAACATAAGAGAAGGGGTGTGTTTAGAATATCTGAAAAACAAATCAGATGTGGATGCGAATTTCCCTTTAATTCGGCAGAGTTTTTTGTGCTAGCGATAATGTATCATTATGTTCGAAATAATTGTTCTAACTATCCACACTTTAAGAGCCTCACTGTCGACCAATTTAGGAAACAGGTGGAGTTTTTTGAAGAGAGGTATGGTTTTATTTCGCGGCAACAATTTATTGATTCGATCGAGGACAATAAGCCTGTTGATAGGGGGGTTGTTTTAACTTTTGATGATGGGTTTAAAGATCATTATCTCAATGTACTTCCTATTTTACAAGAAAAGAAGTTGTGGGCCCTTTTTTACGTTCCCACCGGACACTATAAGGATAAAAAAATTCTCAATGTTCACCGGATACACCATTTGTTGGGAATGTATGATGCGCAGCAGCTCCTCGACCATGGGCTTAAGCTGGTGGACTCCTCAATGCTGAACAGAGAAAAAATACAGGAATTTGATAGAGAGATTTATAGGGATCAGCTTTTAAGCTCCCACCAGTTTCGTTTTAAAAGGTTGTTTAACTATTATTTACGTGATGCGTATAAAACAGATATTTTAGATGAAATGATGGCGCGCTATTTAAATGAAGAGGAATTATATAGTACACTGTATCTATCTGAACACGAGCTTGTAGAAATAGAAAAGGAGGGGTCTGTGGTGGGATCTCATACTGAGACGCACCCAGTTTTGTCCACCCTGAGTTATGCACAGCAAAAAAGGGAAATAGAGGGATCAATGGCGTTTTTAAACTCTTTCTTGGAGATGAAAATAAAAAGTTTTTGCTACCCCTATGGGGGTGCTGCCACGTTTAATAAAAGTACAATTCAAGTGTTAAAGGAATTAAACGTTCACCATTCGTTTATGGTGGGAAATCGAGAAATTAAGTCGATTGTCGACAGACATATGCTTACTAGACTAGATTGCAATAGGTTTCATCAAAAATGAGAAAAATTTGTGTTGTAACGGGCTATAGATCAGATTATACAAAACTAAAAAGTGCAGTAGAGGCGATTCAAGCTCATCCAAATTTAAATTTGCAAATAGTAGTTTTCGGTGCGCACCTTTTAAGTGATTATGGAAATTCTATAAATAACATAGAACGTGATGGGTATGATATATCATATAAATGCTCGACCAACATTGAAGGTGATAGCCCCCTTACCATGTCAAGGTCCATTGGGCTTGCTATCATTGAATTGTCCTCGGCCTTCGAGCAACTAACCCCAGATATTGTGCTCATGGTTGGAGATAGATATGAAATATTAGCCGCGGCAATCGCCGCCTCTATTGGTAACATTCCTGTAGCACACATCCAAGGTGGGGAGGTGAGTGGTACAATTGATGAAACTATAAGGCACACGGTGACAAAACTATCACACGTACATTTCCCCTCTACAGAATTGAGCGGCAAAAGAATCTTATTGATGGGGGAGAATCCGGATCATGTTTTCAATGTCGGGTGCCCCGCCATTGACTATATCAAAAAACTTCCGCATGTCGCGCGCCCGGAATTAAAAAAATTAAGTGGTTTATCACGACTTAGAATTGATTTTAAAAAACCATATTTTATTTTAATACAGCATCCCGTCACTACCGAGTTTAGTCAGGCAGCAGAACAAATGGAAATAACTTTAAATGCCTTGCAAGAAGCCGGAATACAAACATTGTTGATATACCCAAATCCAGACGCCGGCTCAAGTAGTATGCTTCGTGCTATTAGAAAACATAAGCGTAAATTTGGCAAGCAAACTGTTATTCGTAATTCATATAAAAATCTTTCTTTTGAGTCTTATCTGAATTTATTGAAATTCAGTAGTTGCCTGGTTGGAAATTCCAGTAGTGGTATTCGCGAAGCACACCAATTTGATGTTCCGGTTATTAACATAGGTACGCGCCAATCAAATCGAGAAAGAACTTCCAATATCGTTGATGTGGATTACGATAAGAATATCATAAAGGACGCTCTCCATCGCGCCCTTAAGCTGGAAAGAAATTTTGATAAAAGTGGCATCTATGGGGATGGAAACGCCGGCAAGCGTATAGCTAATATTTTATCACAAATTAATTTAGATTCTATTATACAAAAAGTATTAACGGAGTACAAATGTTAGAAAAAAAGTTTATTAATATTGGATCCTGCGGGTTTCGTATGGATGGTTGGATAAATTTAGACAAACCATCTTCGCATTATTCTGCATGGCAAAGCCCCATTGATCTTGAGCATGACTTAATGACCCTTAATCCTATTTGTATAAGAGACGAATGTTTGGATATTGCCTATACTTCACACACAATTGAACATATAAGTGATGAATATGTCTATCATTTGTTTAGAGAAACTCATCGCATTTTAAAAAAAGGGGGAGTTTTTCGGATTACCTGTCCTGATATCGATAAATGCTACGAAGCATATACAAACGGAAACAAGGAATATATTAGTAGTTGGAAAAAAGCTTATGTGCCTTTTCGTAAGTTGGGAATTGGGGAACAATTTCTATTCTTGTTTGCTTCATACCTGTCCCCTTTTCATAAGTCAGAAGTTGAAAAATATACAGAAGAGCAAATTAGGGAAATTTTTGACACAAAGAGTAAATTTGATGCCCTGACTTATTTTACAACAGAGTGCCAAAAATATGCAGATAAATTACAAAAGATTTATCCAGGTGATCACATTAGCTGGTGGGGCCACAATAGATTAAAAGATACTCTAAAGGAAATAGGATTTAGAAACATAGTATCACAAGAATTTTGTTGTTCCGATACCCCGGAATTGCAGGGATTTGATCGACACAATGATGACAATGTAGAGAAATTAAATCATACCCTATTTTTAGAATGTACGAAATAAAATGAAAATAATCATTCCAGCGAGAGGCGGTTCAAAAAGAATACCAAATAAAAATATTATCGATTTAGCTGGAAAGCCTTTGATATCTTATGTTATTGAAACGAGCTTGCAGGTCACCAATGAGGTATACGTTAGTACCGATTCTTTGGAGATAGAAAGTGTCGCAAAAGAATATGATGTAGAGGTTATTAAAAGACCACCTAAGCTGTCCACTGATTTTTCGACCACTAACTCGGTTATTAAACATTTTTTAGACACAATAGACAATGTAAGCTATTTTGCATGTGTGCAGCCCACATCTCCACTACTTACTTCATTTTATTTGAAGAAAGGGTTTCACAAAATCAAAGAAAGTGGTTATAATAGTATAATATCTGTTAGTAAAGATACCAATTTTTTTTGGGACGACAAACGGCAGCCAATAAATTTTGAAAGAAACAAGAAACCAAGAACTCAAGACATGAAAAACTGGTATGCTGAAAATGGGGCATTCTATGTGACCTCTAAAGAAGATTTTTTGGTTGCGAATAAACTTGTTAATGGGGAAGTTGGCTTTGTTGTGATGCCTAAAATTATTTCATTTGAAATTGATGATTATGAGGATTTAGAAATTGTGCGTAGTATTTTAAAATATAGACAAGCAGAAGGTGTTTAATGAAAATTCCACAAATGCTTCCATTTATTGGGATGGAAGAATATGATTCAATGAAAGAGTGCTTCGAAACCAATTGGTTAACGGAGGGACCTAAGTCCAAACAATTTGTTGATAAATTATGTGAGATTATTGGAGTGAAATATGGGGTATTAGCGCCTAATGGTACGCTAGCCTTATATTTAGGGCTTAAAGCTTTAGGGATCGGACCAGGCGACGAGGTGATCGTCCCTAATTTTACATTTATAGCATCAGCTAATGCCGTTTTAATGGCTAATGCCGTTCCTGTCTTTGTAGACGTCGAGCGCGAAGGCTTGCAAATTGACGTCAAAAAGTGTGAAAAAGTTTTAACAAAAAAGACAAAGGCTATAATGCCGGTTCATATATTTGGCGCAGCGTGTGATATGACCCGAGTTATAGAATTTGCTGACAAATTCGATTTACAAATTATTGAAGATGCTGCGCAGGCAATGGGCGTTTTTTGGCAAGAAAAGCATTGTGGTAGTTTTGGGGATGTAGGGTGTTTTTCTTTTTTCGCAGATAAAACTATAACTACAATTGAAGGGGGATTTGTTGGGACAAATGACATGCAAATATATGAGAGCCTTTTATACTTAAGGAATCAAGGAAGGCTCACCCGGGGCACCTTTATCCATCCCGAAATAGGATATAATTTCCGAATGAACGATATTCAGGCTGCTATTGGGCTGACACAGTTAGCAAAGCGCGAACAAATATACAGGAAAAAGCAACAAATTTATGAGACTTATTGTCAGGAACTAAAAGACACAAAACAAATTAAAATTTTAAAGCCAAAGAACGAATCTAATTTGATACCATTTCGCGTGGCGCTATCTTCGCTAGCGCCGCAGGAGCGCCTAAGTGAGTTTTTATCAGCAAATGGTATCGAGGCGAGAACATTTTTCTACCCCCTTCATAGACAGCCCTGTTTTTCCTTTTTAGCCGATCGGCAAGATCTAAAAGACGAAAATTTTAAAAACTCCATTCATGCTTACGAGCACGGCATATGCCTGCCAGCTTACCCTTCTTTAGCCGTTCAAGAGATAAAATATATTTGTGATAGAATAAAGGAATATTGTGATGAGCTATGATGAAAAAATTGCCCAATATTATGACCTTCTTTATTCCAAGAAAGACTATAGCGCCGAAGTGAATTATATTAAAAAGGCCGCCGGCGGACTGGCTCGTAAAACTATTTTAGATATTGGGTGTGGGACGGGCGCCCATGCTATTCTGATGGCAAAAGAAAATGCTAAATCCATTTTGGGTGTTGATATATCTTCACGCATGATTGAAAGGTCCAAGTCTAAAAAAGCAGATTTATCTAATGTGGAATTCATGGTTTCGGACATTGTTGGTGTTTGTGATGATAATTTTGATGTAATAACCAGCATGTTTAATGTTATTAATCATATCGACAATTTAGAAGATTTGATAAATTTTTTTAAAGAAGCGCGCAGGAGAATTAAGAGGCCCGGGCATTTAATATTTGATTGTTGGAACGGGGTCGCCACCATTCGGGATTTGCCACGTCGGGAAGTTCGAACCCATTACTGTGATAGCGGCCGCAAAATTGTGTCAACTTGCGTCCCAGACATCGATTTGATGAATTCTATGATAAAGCTACAAACGACCATTGACATTTTCCACCCAGAGACGCCAGCGGAGAGCTTTAAGTTTGATTTAAACCACCGAATATGGTCCCCGCGTCTTTTAATGGAAATATTAAACTTGGCACGGTTTGAGATATGCGCAATTAATAAAACCTATCTTCATCAGCCGTGTACGGAAGAAGATTATAAAATAATTTTTACTTGTAAGGCAAAGTAAGGAAGCTTAAATGAGCAAGAAAATTTTAGTAACTGGGGGTTCTGGCATGATTGGTTATGCGTTAAAGTGGGGACACATATATGGAAGGGCCATTCCAGAGGCGGTGTTTGTTTCCTCAAAAGACTATGACCTAAGGCGCCAAGAAGAGGTTGAAAAAATGTTTGATACATATGGTCCCGAATATGTAATACATCTGGCGGCTAAGGTGGGGGGAGTAAAGGCAAATTCTGATTATCCGGGCGACTTTTATTATGATAATATTATGATCAACACTAATGTTTTACATACGGCAAAAATTCATAAAGTAAAAAAGCTGATATCGTGCCTTAGCACCTGTATATATCCCAATGACATTGAGTACCCCCTAAGGGAAGACAATATACACAATGGTCCCCCCCATCAGTCGAATTTCGCATATGCATATGCGAAAAGAATGATTGATGTTCAATCCCGCGCCTATAACAAACAACATGGATGTAATTTTATCACCGCTGTATCAAACAATTTATTTGGGGAAGATGATAATTTCGATTTAGAAAATTCTCATGTTATTCCTGCTATGATTCGTAAGATCTATGAAGCAAAAATGAACAACAGTGACGTGGTGTTATGGGGTGACGGCTCTCCGCTTCGCGAATTTACATATTCGGGCGATATGGCAGAAATCTTGCTTTTTTTATTAGATGAATATAACGACCCCACTCCTCTTAATATAGGAAATGTAGGGGAATATTCTATTAAAGAGGTGGCTTCTGTAATCAGTAAAAATCTTGCATTCGACGGAGAAGTGGTGTGGGATGTTGCAAAGCCCTCTGGGCAATATCGGAAGCCTTCAACAAATAAAAGATTATTAGAGCTTGGGTGGGAAAAAGAAAACTATACTTCACTCGATATGGCCCTTAAGAAAACCTGCGAATGGTTTACAACGAATTATCCTAATGTAAGGGGAGTTTAATGAAAACGGCAATGATTACAGGTATTACGGGTCAAGATGGCTCTTATTTGGCCGATCTTTTATTACAAAAAGGGTACAAAGTAATAGGGCTTAAACGAAGAACCTCTTTAATCTGTACAGCACGAATTGATGATTTTTACGATCATCAAAATTTTGAATTAAGGTATTTTGATCTTAACGATTCGGGGTGTATGTGGAGACTTCTCTCTGAATATAAGCCCGACGAAATTTATAATTTAGCCGCACAATCGCATGTGCGTGTGTCTTTTGAGTTGCCCGAAAATACTGTTGATGGAATAGCGATGGGAACTTTAAGATTTTTAGAGGCAGTGCGCCATATTGTTCCCCAAGCACGATTTTACCAAGCCTCGTCTTCGGAGATGTTTGGTGACAACCCGGCTTTTCCTCAAGACGAGAATACTACGTTGATGCCGGCTTCCCCATATGCATGCGCCAAGGTGTTTGCGCACAATTTAGTGAGGAACTACCGTCAGTCTTACGGGTTGCACGCCTCTTCGGGGATCCTCTTTAACCATGAGTCCCCCCGTCGTGGGGAGACGTTTGTAACCAGAAAGATCACCCTGGCAGCTGCACGTATAAAGCTTGGTATGCAAGATAAGCTATATTTGGGTAATTTGGATGCGAAGAGAGATTGGGGGTTCGCCGGGGACTATGTGGAGGCTATGTGGCTGATGTTGCAGCAAGAAAATGCCGATGATTATGTAATAGCCACCGGAGAGACGCATACGGTGCGGGAGTTTTTACACGAGGTGTTTAATCTTGCCGGCTTA
>TARA_R110000737_G_scaffold78981_2_pt1 | contig 14378 bp, 7 predicted proteins | sample TARA_R110000737 | Tara Oceans TARA_R110000737 (sample SAMEA4398027) | marine metagenome | biome: Polar Biome; feature: [SRF] surface water layer (ENVO:00010504); material: water (ENVO:00002006), including particulate matter (ENVO:01000060) such as... | depth 5 m
CGCACAAGCGTTAGCACAATTAACTGAAAAATCTGTCTCACGTGAGGTGGTGGTCTTTGTGCCGGCAAGTGATGTTGCCATAAAACGTTTAAAGGTGCCTGGTTCATCTCAGCGCGCTATTCGTTTAGCTGCACCTTACATGTTAGAAGAGGAGTTAGCACAAGACGTTGAACAACTCTTTTTTGCTTACAGTGATATCAAACATGATGAACAGGGTCACAATTGCTTTTTGGCGGCACTTGCACGTGAACAATTAGCACTTTGGCAGCAGTGGTTGGCTGACGCGGGCATTTTTTGTAAATTAATTATCCCCGATGCACTCGCATTACCGACGGATAAGCAAACTATTACGGCTGTTATGCTTGGTGAACAAGTGTTAATAAGGCTTGGCGAATGGCAAGTAATGTCATTTGAAGCCAATGCTTGGACTATTATTGCTAAACAATTTGCCGATTTAGATAAAAGTGACAGTGTGATTTCTGCCTATTCTTTATTATCGCAAGTGCCAACAGAATTAACCGTTGAATATTTACCCGAAGAACTACCATTGGCTATTTTAGCCACTCACCATTCGGCTAAATTCAACTTACTACAAGGCGAATATCAAGTTAAAGAAAAGCGCTCTGCTGCTAGTATGAATTGGCTGTGGGTTGCTGGTATTGCCTGTTTCGCATTGGTGCTTAATTTTACCCTCAAGGGCGCTGAGTTATATCGCTTATCTGTCCAGCAGTCGGCTATTGAAACGAAGATTATCGAAAATTATATGACGGTATTTCCTCAGACTAAGCGCGTGAGAGTCTCGACCATACGTTCACAGCTTCGCCAAAAGTTAGCTGAGGTAGGTAACAGCAGCGAATCTGCCGGCTTTTTACCCTTACTAGTTAAACTTGAGCCGGCGTTAGCAAGCGTACCTGAAATCAAACCACAAACCTTAAAGTTTGATGGCAAGCGCCAAGAAGTGCGCATGCAAACCATTGCCAAAGATTATCAATACTTTGAAAAGTTGAAAGTCGCCCTTGAAAAGGCCGGTTTGACGGTAAATCTAGGGGCACAAAATAATCAAGGTGATCAAATTTCTGGTTCATTCAGTATTACCGATACCTCAGCTAAGGGGCGCTCATGAAAACTTGGTGGCAACAATTAAATCTTCGTGAACAACGTTTAGTGATGGTGATGTTAGTCGCTATATCGATATTTATTCTTTATGGTCTCATTTGGCAACCACTGAATGAGAAGATTGCAGAGAGTAAATTAAAAGTAGAGCGCCAACAAGTATTGGCAACTTGGGTAGCAGAGAACACTAAACGCTACCAGCAAGCAAAGCGCAATGATCGCAGCAGCGCTGGCGCGAGTTTATCAAGTATTGTTAACCGTACTTCAAATGTTAATAATATTACGATCACTCGCATGCAGCCTCAAGGTGATGATTTACAGGTTTGGATTGATGAAATATCGTTTAATCAGTTATTATCTTGGTTAGAACAATTGGCCAGTCGAGAGAACCTGCAAGTTAAAAATATTGATCTTAGTTTGGCCGAACAACAAGGTGTGGTTCGTGTTCGTCGATTACAGTTAGGAAAGAATTAATGAAAAAGAACTTTGCTTATATTGCAATTTTTTTCGCCGTGTACAGTGTTTTTGTTTTAGCATTAATGCCAGCTAATTGGTTGATGGCAAAAGTTAAATTGCCAAGTAATGTTGTGATTACCGCAGTTGAAGGCAGCATTTGGCGTACGCATATTCCACAAGTTATGGTGGATGATGTTGTGATTAACCAAGTGCAAAGCTCTTTATCGTTGATGTCGTTGTTCATGTTAGATCCTAAACTGGATATTACCTTTGGTGATGCCTTAATTAATGGTCCCGAGGGACAATTAACAATAAGCGGTCTACTTTCTGATATGGTTATTGAAGATGCGCAGATAAATCTTGCTGCTAATACGGTTGCTACACGACTTAATTTACCGATTGATGTTATTGCCCATGAGCAACTGCAGCTTAGCATTGCACGCTTCGTCGTTGGTGCGCCGGTATGTCGTGAGTTACAAGGTAGTTTACAGTGGCGTAATGCGGCATTGACAGCATTGGATGAAAAAGTTCAGCTCGGCGGCATCTCGGCAATGTTGAGTTGTGACAACGGCGAGCTCATTGCTGATATTAATCCAAAAAATAACTTAGGCCTAAGCTTTCGTGCCCAGTTACAGCAAGGGGGGCGATTTATCGGTAGTGGTTATTTAACCCCAGGTGAAAAATTTCCTGAGCAGTTAAAAGACACTTTAAGCTTTTTAGGCAAGGCTGATAAAAAAGGTCGATATCGCTTAAAAATATAATGCGCTAAAGCGATTTGTAACTTACTCACGGACCCTAAAGATGGGTAAGCTTTATTGCTACAGTTGACACACTAAAATAGCTAGTTGTCAGGTATTATTGTCGAGGTAAAGTCATGTTTTAACAGCACTTGATGGCGAAGGTGTTATTATATTTATGATAAAGATATCTATGGTATCTAACGTAATTCGTTCACGAATACATGCTGAATTTTTGTCACTTAGTTTACTTTTAAGTACTTGAAAATATTTATTTTTTTCTTTTCTATTGCAGCCGATGTAAATTAAGTATTCTAGTGTCTAGTGTCTAGTTTGGCTAGCGCGCTTTAGCAATATAACCTTACTAACCTTATCGCTATTGCTTGCAGCGATATCTGTTTTTTTCTTCAAAATCTCCTTAGTTACATCATTCACTTTATATCTTCGCAAAGCTTATAAATAGCTTACTTAACTGAATTTTATCTTTGCAAAGTACCAAGCTTTAATTTCTGTAAAACAGAGTCTGGATATTTGAATAAGAGACTGTTCACGTTAGTAATATTTACTTAAAAAATGATTTTATTAAATACATATTAGTAATATACTGATAATAGTATGCGCTCAGTATTTTCCTAAATAATTTAAGGTTCTTCATATTGACTCAACAATATAAAATTGTCGTAATTGGTGCTGGACCTGGTGGCATTAGTGCCGCTGCGCATGCTGCAGAACTTAATATTTCTCATGTCTTATTAGAAGCCAGTCCTAAAATAGCCAATACCATTCAAAAATATCAGAAAGGTAAGCATGTCATGGCTGAGCCTGGCATTTTACCTTTACGCAGTCCCGTTGCTTTTACCGCCGGAAAAAGAGAAGTAATTCTCGATGAGTGGCAACGAAATCTTGCGGAAAAAGGCACTAATATTCAATACAATGCTGCAGTGATTAGCATTGAAGGGCAACAGGGCGATTTTAGTATTACGCTGGTCAATGGTGATGTAATAAAAGCTGAATTTATTATATTAGGTATCGGTGTCCAAGGTAATCCGAGAAAGTTGGGCGTTGATGGCGACCATGTAGATTTAGTTCAGTATACCCTCGACAATCCTGATGATCACAAAAATGAATCAATAGTAGTGGTTGGCGCGGGTGATGCCGCCATTGAAAATGCCGTGGTATTAGCCCAAAACAATAAAGTTTACATTGTTAACAGACGCGATGAATTTGCTAGAGCTAAAGAAGGAAATTTAAATTTAATTACCTCTGCAATAGATAAAGGTGATGTTGAGTGCTTTTATAATACCAATCCGCATCGTGTTGACCTAACGCCTGGACAAGATAAACCAGGTACATTTACCCTAAAAACAGCGGCTGGTGAAGTTACCGTTCCGGTTGATCGAATTATTGCGCGCCTAGGGGCCATTCCACCTCGCGCCCTTGTCGAGTCTTTTGGTATTGAATTTCCTAATAGTGATGCTAACGCGATTCCCGTGTTATCAAATAAATATGAATCGAATGTTGCAGGCATGTATGTTATCGGTGCATTAGGTGGTTATCCACTAATAAAGCAAGCGATGAATCAAGGTTACGAAGTCGTCGAATACATTCTTGGCAATGATATAAAACCCGCAGATCATCCGCTATTAGAAGAAAAACTTGCCGCTTTGCCATATGATATGGACGTAGATGAAATATTATCGATGATGCAAAGGCAAATACCGGTGTTTACGCCATTGTCATCGCTGGTATTTAGAGAGTTGATGCTTGACAGTACCGTGCATGTTTTTTCACCGGATAAAGAAATTTTTCAGAAGAATGACTATACCAACTCTTTTTACACCATATTGCAAGGTAACGTGTCTATTGAAATTGGTGCTAGGCCAATAAAAAGTAGCCAAGGCAATTTTTTTGGCGAGATGAGCTTGATATCCGGACGGCGGCGCTCTGCAACCGTGCTCGCAGGTGATGATTGTATTGTGATCGAAACACCACGCCGCACCATGATTAAATTAATCAACTCGATTGAAGCGGTAAAGCGCGTGTTAGACGAAACCTTTATCCTTCGCACCATACAAGGTAAGTTTGCGCCTAATATCGCCATTGAAGCGTTACAACCTATTGTCAAAAAAGCACAATTACATCAATACTCTGCTAACGAAGTTTTGTTTAAAGAAGGCGACGAAGCGAACTGTTTACATGTGATCAGAAGCGGTTCAGTCATGGTTTCGAAAAAAGTGGGGGATAAAAATATTCCCATGACTTATGTTGCCGCTAATAATGTTGTCGGCGAAATGGGTATATTAGGCAATACCGTTCGATCAGCAACCATTACAGCTACCGTTAAAACCGAAACCATTTCGATTGATAGTGCATCATTTAATGACTTATTGGCAAAGTCACCGCCACTACGTGCAACAATGGAGCTTGAAGTTCAGAAGCGTCATTTAGAAAATACTCAACTTGAAACTGATAGTGATACCGGTGATATTTTATCGTTTTTGATGCAGCAAGGGCTAGGTGAAGCAACGGATGTTTTACTCATTAATGAAGATGCTTGTGTGGGGTGCGATAATTGCGAAACTGCTTGTGCTGCCACGCATGGCGGTACTTCTCGATTAAATCGTAAAGCAGGGCCTACTTTTGCGCATGTGCATGTACCAACCTCTTGTCGACACTGTGAAGATCCCAGTTGTATGAAAGATTGCCCTCCGGATGCTATTCGTCGAGGTGGTTTAGGTGGTGAAGTTTATATTAATGACAGCTGTATAGGTTGTGGTAATTGTGAACGAAACTGCCCTTATGGTGTTATTCAGATGGCTTATCCAAAAGAAGAAAATAGTAACTTTTGGAACTTGATGCTTTTTAATGCTGGCGAAAAACCCGGTAATAATAAAGTTAAACAGGGTGATAATATTAAAAAAGCGGTGAAGTGCGACATGTGTAAAGATATTGCTGGTGGCGCCGCTTGTGTTCGAGCTTGCCCTACAGGTGCTGCCAATCGAATAAGTCCTGAGGATTTTATCAAAGTGGTTAATGTATAACGATGGATAATTTTTTTACTTATCTTAATTATCGCTATTTAAAGCTCGCGCTGTGGGTAACGGTGATTTTTTCAATTGCCTATGTATTACACGAGCCAGGACAGCCTAAAAATGGTGGCACTTGGTTTGGTTATACTATTGGCACCGTTTCCGCTTTATTGATCCTATTTTTGATGTACTTTGGTCGCAGAAAAAGAGATTATTTTTCGACCTTTGGCACAGTGAAAGGTTGGTTATCTGCACATATTTATTTAGGTACGGCATTGCTCGTGTTAGCGACCTTACATACCGGTTTTCAATTTGGCTTAAATGTCCATACTTTAGCGTATGCTTTGATGGTTTTCGCTATTGTTAGTGGCTTTTACGGCGCATGGGCATATGTCTATTTACCGGTGCAAAAAAGAGAGAACCTCAAAGCTATTTCGACCGAAGAATACTTTCAATCGATTGAAGATTTTGACCGTCAAATCGTAAAGTTGGCAATAGATTTACCCGAAAAATTAAGTTTGATGATTAACAGCGCACTCGAGCGTACCGAACTAGGTGGTACTTTAGTGAATCAACTTAGCGTGAAAGATAAATCTAATCTCATGGTTAACGATCGAATCTTAGCGAATAAAAATCAAAGTACCTGTATTAATTTACTCGTGGTTGAATTAGCTAAAGTGACCGATCAGCAAAGGGCAACACAACTTAAGAAAATTATTGATTTATTTGGCAGTAGACAGCGAGCGCTTAAAGTCTTGCGACAAGACATTAAACATAATGCATTTTTACAGTTATGGTTATACATTCATGTGCCTGTATCATTCGCCTTACTTGCGGCATTAATCACCCATATTGTCGCAATATTCATCTATTGGTAATAAAGGATTACAATGAAGTTACTCATTAGATATGTGCAAAAGCAGGGACAAGGCGAAGTTTCAGAGCAAGTTGTACACGATAATAATGTTTTAAGCATTGGTCGTGGCACGAATCAAAATATCTTGTTATCTGATCCTAAAGTTGCGCTTGCGCACGCAAAAATTACGGTACAAGAAAATGGCAGTAAAATTAGCGCTTCTTCAGGTAAATATGTCATAAAAAACAATGAGGTGGTTAAAAAGTGCACTTTAGAGCTAGGTGAAGAAATTGAAATAGCTAACCATAAAATTGCCTTGTTGCCGGCAGAATCCAATTATGATTTTGTTATACTCGTTAGTGTTAGTTCCGTAGAGCACGCCGCACTTGAAAAACGTTATCAATTAAGTTTCAGTGACTTAACGTTAAGTAAACGTAGTTGGAGTTGGACACTGTTTTTGTCGATAGTGCTTCTTTGTTTGGTTTTACCTGTTGTCGGTCTGGTTAATCCATTGTGGATGGAGGCACTAAGGCAAAGTCCACTACCCGATGATAGCCAATGGTTAGCGGGCGATTTGATTAAACCGCACAAATTTATCGGCGATGACTGTGCGACTTGTCATAGCAAAGCATTTATCCCAACGAGCAATGAAACCTGTGAGTCATGCCATACCTCAGTGCAACGCCATGTCAGCGATATTGCTTTATCAACATCAGTAAACGAAGTGACGCAATGCACCAGTTGCCATAAAGAACATAACCCTCAACAAACGTTGAATAGCTATTCAGAAAAAATATGTCTCGATTGCCATGTTAATCAAATAAAAGATTCATCAAATAACATAAAGTTTGCTAGTGCCACTGATTTTGAACATGATCACCCAGCTTTTAAAGTGAGCCTATTAAGCCCGCTAGCTAAAAACAATGAAATAATTGACTGGCAAGCCAAACGGCTACCGTTAAAAGATAGCCAACTGACTGAACAATCTAATTTAAAATTCTCTCATCAGCTGCATATGGACCCAAAAGGTATAAAGTCAGTCACAGGTGATGTAAAACTGGTTTGCAGTGATTGTCATGTCCCGGAAATTAATGGCGATGAAATGCAGCCGATTACCATGGAAAAAAATTGTCAAAGTTGTCACCAACTGACCTTTGATCTTGATGATCCGACACGGGTAGTACCTCATGGTGCACCCGCCGATGTTATTTTGATGATGCGCGAATATTATGCCTTTCGGTATATTTATCAAAATCTCAACAAAGAGCCAGAGCAGAATGCCATTGTCAAAGCTGGCGACTTATTTATGGTCAGAGAAGCGAGAAGACCAGGGCGAGGAGAAAAACTACGGAAAGACTTCCAGCACTCGCTGAATGAACAAACCGTCGCATCAATAGAGCAGTTAACTAAGCAAACCATTCGAACGGACGCATTAGTCTGGGCTGAAAGTCGCGCATATGTGGCAGCAACCGATATATTTGAACGTCAAGCGTGTGACGTGTGTCATGTTGTGACTAAAAATGAAACCGCGGAATTACCTTGGCAAGTTCAACCTGTTAGGCTGACCAAACAGTGGTTACCATTAGCTAAATTCGGCCATGATGATCACAAAATTAGTGAATGCAGCAGTTGTCATAAAGCATCGTTATCAACAGTTAGTGAAGATATCTTAATGCCAGATATTGAAAATTGTCAGCAATGTCATGGCAGTGAACAAAGCAACAACTTAATCCCTAATTCCTGTATCGATTGCCACGACTTTCATGATACTAAAACGCATGTTTTAGGTGTTAAGGGCTTAATGCCAAACATAGCGAACCCGCTCATCCATAAGGTAATAAAAATTCAGCCTGAGGCAATAAAGCATGAGAAATAAACTTTTGTTATTGCTTTGGCTTAATTTGCTGTTGTTAACTGGCTGTGGCGGCTCTGGCAGCGATAATTCAGCAGAGATTAGCGCCGTAGATAATAGTCCAAGTCAAAATAGTAATGGCGATACTAATGCCGATGGCTGTATTGGTTTCTGTGCATCATCAACATCATTGTTAACGAAAACCGATGTCGAAAACATTATTAGCCAAGCGGTTAGCGAAGCACAAGCGAGGCAACTTAAAGCCACGATTGCGGTTACTGACCGAGTGGGTAATGTCTTAGCTGTGTTTAGAATGAATGATGCGAAAAAATTTATCACCATTAGCTCTACCGCCAATACTTTATTCCCTCAGGTTGTTGGTGGCTTAGAAAACGTTAATATTATCCCTGATACTATGGTGGCAATTTCTAAAGCCATTACGGCAAGTTATATTTCATCAGAAGGTAATGCCTTTAGCACCCGAACCGCTAGCCAAATTATCCAAGAAAACTTTAATCCTGGTGAAAACAATGCGCCTTCAGGACCGTTGTTTGGTGTGCAATTTAGTCAACTCGCTTGTAGTGATTTTAACTTACGCTTTAGTCCGTTAGATACTCCTAGTGCTGGACCTCTGCGTTCACCATTAGGCTTGTCTGCTGATGCGGGCGGTTTTCCTTTATACAAAGCAGGTACGCCTGTCGGTGCCATAGGAGTGATTTCAGATGGCATTTATGGCTTAGATAAAAATATTAGTGACTTTGATCTTGATAATGATGAATTAGTCGCATTAGCCGGTTCGGTTGGTTTTGCTGCACCAATAGCGCGACGTGCCGACGTGATCACCATAGCCGGTAAAACTGCTCGTTTTAGCGATGCTTTTATTACTGACTTAATAAGCCAGTCTTCAATTGAATTTAATAGTATTAATAATACCCAGGGTCAGTTAGTGGCCGTGCCCGGCTATTATGATGGCAACGAGGCAGATCTTAGCGCATTGGCTGATGTTAATCGTGTGGTATTAACAGGTGTTGCTTTTGGTCAACTAGGCTCAGGCATTATTCCTGCTGATCCCATGATATTTAAAGACGCTAAAAGTAATAGTTTAGATGCTTTTATTTTCGCTGATGGACAAAACAATAATCGCTTTCCCGCTATCGCGGCTTCAGATCATCCCAATGGCGCTGCCAGTAATCAGTTAACTAAAGCTGAAGTTCAAGAGTTACTCAATCAAGCGATTGCTATCGCTAATAAAAGTCGCGCACAAATTCGCCAACCCAATGGCTCACAAGCACGCGTTTCGGTCTCGATTGTTGATAGTAAGGGGGCAATTTTAGCGATGGCCAGAACCCGAGATGCGCCAGTGTTTGGTGCCGATGTCTCCTTGCAAAAAGCCAGAACCGCGGCTTTTTTCTCCGGTTCAGGGAAGTTCACTAAGGCACCGGCTGATTTATTACGGGCATTACCTGCACCGATATACTTAGCACCATTAGCTGAGCCTGTTGATTTAGCACAGGGTATTCAACTATTAGAGACGCCGCTGGTGGAATTTTCCAACTATGTCTCGAGTTTACAAAATTTTTTGGGCGTTACTAAAGCGTTAGAAACGGATGGGCCATTTAGCGCCTTTTCCGATCGAGCAGGTGGTAATTTATCAAGACCTACCTTTCCCGATGGACCCGTTGCTGGGCCGCCTGGTCCCCTAAGTAAGCCAACAGGGCAATGGAGTGTGTTCAATGTCGGTTTGCAATCAGATTTAATTTACAACGCGCTTATTCAACATGTGGCGTTTGTACTAGGTGCTGCACCCGATGTTGAGGTTAACTGTACCGGAAATACCGGTTTTTCAAGTAGCTCTTTATTTACTCAGGATAATAAAATCAATGGACTGGCTAATGGTATTCAAATATTTCCTGGTAGTGTACCGATTTATCGTGGCGATGTTTTAGTGGGCGGCATCGGTGTGTCGGGCGATGGCATTGATCAAGATGATATGATTTCATTTCTTGCTTTGCATCAAGCGGGATTGGCACTTGGTACTGGCCTGAATAACGCACCATCAGCCATACGTGCTGATAAAATAGCTATTCCTAATCAATCCATCAGATTACGTTACGTTAATTGTCCGCAAGCTCCTTTTTTAAATTCTACCGCCTCGGAAGTTTGCAATGGAATTTAAATGTTGTAGCGTTATTTTTCTCTTAGCGGCACTAACACCTTTATCAGCGGTGGTAGCAGCAGACACGGCTAAAGAAAGTATTAATAAAGAGCTGAACCTACCTGTACAAAAGGCAGCGTCAGCAATTGTGCCCGCGCATTTACTTTGTGGCGATGGTGTCATCAAAGCCAAGCGCCAACGTCCGGGCCACGCCATTGATGAGTATCAATTAAGCCCTTGTGAAGACGAAAACAAAATAACTCCATGGCATGACACTATTCCATTAGGACCTGTGATGCCGGATCGCTGGCGAATTGTTGAAGCTATCGGTATTACGTCTAATTTATGGGATCCTTACAACGGCCACAACCCGTTAAAAGCTGACCTACCCACTTGGGGGAAAGATTGGTTTTACAACTTAATTGCGATTTCAGACACGGTAATTGAACCGCGTAATTTTCCAGTGCCGGTGGGTAACGCCACCACAACTCGGCCAAATTCTTTAGATACCATAGGTTTGGGCAATGGTGATGTTTTCAGCCAAAGTTTGATTGTTGAACAAGTGGTTTATCAAGGCGATACCGTATTTCGTCCACCAGATTACGAATTTCGCTTAACCACGGTGTTTAACTTTAATCAGGTGAGCTTTGAAGAGCGAGGCATACTCAATATTGATCCAAACGTTGGTAGTCATGATGGCACTAAGCGTACGGATAGATTTTTAGGTATTCAAGCTGCATTTTTCGACAAACATTTACGCAATGCTTCTCATCGTTTTGATTTTGATAGTTTACGTGTCGGTATTCAGCCTTTTTCGTCTGATTTTAGAGGCTTTCTATTTCAAGATTCTCAGCTCGGCATTAGGTTATTTGGCAATAGAGATAACAATGTTTTTCAATATAATCTTGCCTGGTTTAGGCGACTTGAAAAAGACACTAACAGTGGTTTAAACGATATTTCTCAGCGTCCTAGAAACGATGATGTATTTACCGGCAATGTTTATTGGCAAGATTTTCCGGTACTCGGTTTTGTTTCGCAAGCCAGTGTCACTTACAACCGAAATCGTGAACAAGGGCAAATTGAATATGACAATAATGGCTTTATTGCCCGTCCCGCGTCATTGTTTGAAGAGCGATTCTCGCGCGATTATGATGTGACTTATTTAGGTTACAGTGGTGATGGTCATTTCGGGCGCTTGAATGTTACCGGCTCAATGTATTACGCCTTAGGAGAGCAAACCAATGCGCGCTTTCGTGATGCTAAAGACCAAGTTAGCGCCTATTTTATCGCCTCAGAACTTTCTGTAGATTGGGATTGGTTTCGTCCTAAATTATCATTCTTACTGGCCTCCGGTGATGACGACCCCTTTGATGGTGTCGCTAAGGGTTTTGATGCCATTTTTGAAAACCCACAATTTGCCGGCGCTGACACGAGTTTTTTTATTCGCCAAAATGTGCCTTTGATTGGCGGCGGCGGGGTAGCATTATCAGGACGTAATGGTATTTTACCGTCGTTACGATCAAGCAAAGAGCAAGGGCAATCGAATTTTATTAACCCAGGTTTACGCTTAATTGGCATAGGCTTTGACGCTGATATTTTGCCGGAATTGCGAGTGTCGATGAATTTAAACCAGTTATGGTTTGACGATACTAGTGTTTTAGAAGCCTTACGACAGCAAGGACCTATCCATAAAAATTTAGGCCAAGACTTGTCAGCTTCACTTATTTGGCGGCCGTATCAGTCGCAAAACGTTGTTGTTCGGTTTTCTGCCGCAGCTCTCCTTCAAGGTTCAGGATTTGAACAGCTCTATGGTAGTGATTATTCTCAGCCATATTCTATTCTGGCTAACATTATTCTGACTTACTAAGCGCCCTATGACTTTAATGAATTGTAAAATAACACTTAAAAAATTACCGATAGTTAGGACATTTTCCATCGCCATGTGCATGGTATTAAACATTGCCGTATTTAGTGCTGCTTCAGCAGAGCTGCACCATAAAGTTGCCGTCGAATATAGTTACACTGCCCCAGCACCAAAAACTCAAACACCAGATCAAGCGCTGGTGAAAAGTACCGGCTGTTTAAGTTGTCATACCGACACTGACAGTATGTCGATGCATGAAAGCCCAGGTGTTATTTTAGGTTGTACTGACTGCCATGGCGGTAATGCCTCAATTGTAAAACCTTTTAAAGCGAAAAAGAATGATGAAGATTATTTAGCCACGCTCACTAAAGCGCACGTATTACCAAGTTATCCAGCGGATTGGAATTTTCCTGCCAGCGCTAACCCACCGATTAGTTACACTTTACTTAACCGAGAGTCTCCTGAGTATGTACGCTTTGTTAATCCATCAGACCTACGGATAGCCGATGAAGCTTGTGGAGCCTGCCATTTACCGACCATACAAGCGGCGAAACGCAGTTTAATGGCTACCGGTGCGATGTTATATGGGGCAGCTTCATACGCGAACAATATTTTGCCTTATAAAAATTATATCTTAGGTGAAGCGTATACCCGAGAGGGCGAACCTATGGCCATTGCCGGACCACCACTTGATGATTTTGCCAAAGCGACACAAGAGCACGGCGTATTACCGATATTATACCCTTTACCGACCTGGAAAAATGTCCCGCCAGGAGATATATTCCGTGTGTTTGAACGAGGCGGGCGAAATATTTCCAATCAGTTTCCAGAAACCGCATTACCTAATTCCCTAGGTATGCTGCAACGTCTTGAAGAGCCCGGTAGGCCAGATATTAAACAATCTAATCGTGGTCCGGGCACTGGCGGACGCATTGCTGTGCCTCTGCTTAATGCCCATAAAACTCGACTCAATGATCCGCTGATGTGGTTTTTAGGTACCAATGATAATCCAGGTGATTTTCGTACCTCAGGTTGTGGTTCATGCCACGTAGTTTATGCCAATGATCGAGAGCCTCGACATTCTGGGCCATATGCGCAGTTTGGCAATAGCGGTCAGACGCAAACTGTTGACCCAACTATCACTAAGAAAGAAGATGGTCACCCGATAAAACACGTTTTTACTCGCTCGATCCCGACCGCGCAATGCATGTCATGCCACATGCATCAACCTAATATGTTTGTTAATACCTTTTTAGGTTACACCATGTGGGATTATGAAGCTGACGCACCCGCAATGTTTCCTAAAGAACAACGTTACCCAAGTGATGATGAAAAATTCAAAACCATGCAGAGCAACCCAGAAGGTGCTGCGGTTCGCGGTTTATGGTCGGATCAAGAGTTTTTACGTGATGTTTGGACCAAAAATGACGAAATGAACGATACCCAGTTTGCTGATTATCATGGCCACGGTTGGAATTTTAGAGCGGTGTTCAAAAAGGATCGCAAGGGCAACTTACTCGATAAAGAAAATCAAATTATTGAGCCGACCGATCCGAAAAAATTTGATAAAAGCGTACACATGTCATCGGTGCATTTAGACGTTGGCATGCACTGTGTTGATTGTCATTACTCGCAAGATAATCATGGCAACGGCCATGTCTATGGCGAAGTGGCTGGCGCTGTCGAAATTGACTGTGTTGATTGTCACGGCACGGTTAGTCAATATCCCAACTTAAAAACCTCAGGTCCTGCCGCACCACCAGGTGGTACCGATTTGTCATTAATTCGTAACCCCGATGGTCAAAAACGCTTTCAGTGGAAAGATGATGGTTTATATCAGCGCAGTTTATTATGGCCTGATCTTGAGTGGAAACTGAGTTTGTTAAAAGATGTGATTGACCCAAGTCACAAGGAATATAACCCGAAAGCCGCGCGTTCAAAAATGATGGCGAAAGATCCCATTGGCCAGCAATGGGGTATCGACGTTGCGCTTGAAAACTTAGCGCACGGTAATGAAGAGATGGAGTGCTATTCTTGTCATCAATCATGGACAACCAGTTGTGGTGGCTGTCATTTACCGATTGAAGCGAATTGGAAAACAGAAAATAAGCACTATGAAGGTGGAGAGTCGCGAAATTACGCCAGTTATAATCCGCAAGTGGTACGAGACCAAATTTTTATGCTCGGACGCCGTGGAAAAATTAATGGCGGAAAAATTGCGCCCATTCGCTCAACCTCTGCATTGGTCTTATCCTCTACGAACGCCAATCGCGAAAAAATCTATGTCCAGCAACCACCTATTTCAGCCAGCGGCTA
>TARA_R110000737_G_scaffold73711_1_pt1 | contig 14310 bp, 12 predicted proteins | sample TARA_R110000737 | Tara Oceans TARA_R110000737 (sample SAMEA4398027) | marine metagenome | biome: Polar Biome; feature: [SRF] surface water layer (ENVO:00010504); material: water (ENVO:00002006), including particulate matter (ENVO:01000060) such as... | depth 5 m
CTTGAACTACAAAAGAAAGATCCTAAAGCCTATATTAAAATAGCAGACAAATAATGAAAAAATCATTATTATTAGAATATTCCATATTTACACCTAAAAAATCCCAAATTGTTGAGGGTGTTGGAGGTAGTAAGAATATGGTTGTTGAGGGCGTTGTTCAACGTGCTGAAGAATTTAATCATAATGGTAGAACATATCCTTATGATGTTTTAAAAAAGGAAGTTGATAAATATATTGATGGACCTATTGCTGAAAATAGAGCATTAGGTGAATTAGATCACCCCGAATCAGCTGTTATAAATTTAAAAAATGCATCTCATAACATTAAGTCATTATGGTGGGATGGAAACGATTTAATGGGCAAAATCGAAGTTTTAACTACGCCGTCGGGTAATATATTGAGAGAATTATTCAATAACAGTATTACCGTTGGTATTTCGTCACGTGGTATGGGTTCAGTTGAACCACTAGGTGAAGGTAGAGTAGAAGTTCAAGACGACTTTGAATTATTATGTTGGGATTTTGTATCAACCCCTTCTACACATGGTGCGTTTCTTAAACCAGTTGGGTTGAATGAAGGGTATACTCCAAAAAACAATACTAAATATGGTAAATTAAATTCAATAATTTCCGATATTATTTGCACACAATCAGGTATTTGCTGTATTAATTAAGTATTTCTCATTCTTTTTAATTCTTTATATATTTATCTACAGATAAGATAGGTATTCCCAATAATACCTCACTCAATATATAAACCCTATATTACTTCTCTAATAAGTAATCACACCAAAATTTTATTAAAAATGTCAAACACAAAGTTTTTCAACGATGCTGTCGCTGAAGCTAAGGAGATCCGTGAAACGGCTCTTGCAAACGCTAAGCTAGCATTAGAAGAAGCCTTTACTCCACAGATTCAATCTATGTTAGAAAAAAAACTATCAGAAGAAGCTGATGATTTGGATGAAGCAAAAGACGACATGGACGAGGCAAAAGCCAAGGACATGGACGAAGCAAAAGAGAATACTGATGAATCAGTAACTAACGAAGATGCTCGTACAGACGCTGAAGAAGAAGGATACAAAGACGGTATCAAAGACACTAAAGCAGACATCAAAAAAGCCATGAAAAGTATTAAACAAGAAGGCATGGATGATGACGACGCTAAAAACGAGGATGCTCGTACTGATGCAGAAGAAGAAGGTTATTTAGATGGAAAAAGAGATTCCTCAGTCAGAGGCGTGACGCGTAAAATCGAAAAAGACAAATTCGAAGAAACCGCTGAAGTTGAAGAAGGAGCAATTGAAGAAATCGATCTAGATGAACTACTTGCTGAATTAGAAGCTGCAGAAACTACTAGTGAAACAGCAGAACCTACAGTAACAGAAGAAGACGAATCTGAAGACGAAAGAGCCGACGTAGACAAATTTGAATACGAAAAAGGCGAAGAAGCTGGTAAAGCTGACGACGAAGACGAAGTTGGAGAAATTACAGTAGATGAATTAAGAGACATTATCCGTGACGTTATTACTGACGTAATGGGTGGTGGTGAAGAAAGCGAAGAAATGGTAATGACTTCTGATGAAGAAGAAATTGAAATTGATGAAAAGAAAGACGCGGACATGGATGAAGCTAAAAAAGCTGACATGGACGAAGAAAAAATGCCTTCTCAAGCTGAAATGGAAACTATGGGTGAAACAAAAGCTGAATTAAATGAAGCTATTGAAGTAATCAAAACTCTCAAATCAGAACTGAATGAAGTTAATCTTTTAAACGCTAAACTTCTTTATGTAAACAAATTATTCCGTAACAAAACATTAACTGAGGCACAAAAAGTAAAAGTAATTAATGCTTTTGACCGTGCTGAAACAGTTAAAGAAGTAAAAAACATCTTTGAAACAATTAAAGATAGTATTACAACTAACGCTAAGAAATCAATCCAAGAAAACAGAGGATTTGCTTCTAAAGCCGCAGGTGTAGCACCACAAAAACAACCAATTGTTGAAGGAGATGATTTTGTTGCTAGAATGCAAAAATTAGCTGGTATTATCAACTAATTTAAAAACAATTATTAACACATTTAAAATTTAAAAAATGTCAAACGTAGTAAATCAACTATTAGAAACCGCTAACCCATACAAGTCAGTACAAAAAGATGCTGCTAAACTTGCAGGGAAGTGGGGCAAGTCAGGATTGCTAGAAGGAATCAGTAATGATACTGATAAATCTAACATGGCAATCATGCTTGAAAACCAAGCTAAACAACTCGTTGTTGAAGCTTCAACGACTGGAACCGGAGGTACATGGACTGACGGAACTGGTGGACAATACGCTGCTGTAGCATTGCCTCTTGTACGTAAAGTATTCGGACAAATCGCTGCTAAAGAATTTGTTTCTGTACAGCCAATGTCTTTACCTGCTGGTCTAGTATTTTATCTAGATTTCCAGTATGGAAATAACAAAAAACCATTTAACACTGGAGATTCACTTTATGGTAATCTAACAGAAAACTTTGGTAATGCTGCTTCAGGTGGTCTATATGGCTCTGGAAGATATGGTTACTCAATGAACCAATTTTCTCAATCTAACGGGTTTACAGTAGTTTCTGGAACTTGGGTAGACGTAAACTTTGATTCAAGATATTCTGCTTCTGCTGCTGCCCCAGGTGGTGCAGGTGCAATGAATGCTGTTGCAATGATTAAAACTATTACTGTTGATACAGGATCTTTATTCCTAAATGACAGTTTAGTAGATCTAGATGCAGTACAATCATTTATCTTTACTTCAGGATCAACAATTGATGGTGAAAAATCACCACTAGCTGCTCAATTACCAGCCTTTACAGCTGTTACTGAATCAGGTGGTGCTATTAAATTTGTATTTAGTGGTTCAGCTGCTCATTTAGCAAACGGTACAGGTAGTGTATATTATAGCAAAAGAACTTCATTTAATTCAAGAGGTGATTTCGAAGCAGGACCAAACCCATCAACGGCGGTTCCTAACTCATTATCAAGCGAATCTTGTGATAACTGTGAAAACATTGTTATTCCAGAAATTAATGTTCAGTTAAGATCAGAAACTATTTCTGCTAAAACTAGAAAATTAAAAGCTCAATGGACACCAGAATTTTCTCAAGATTTAAATGCTTTCCATAGTTTAGATGCTGAAGCTGAATTGACTTCAATCCTTTCAGAATACATCTCATTGGAAATTGATCTTGAAATTCTTTCAATGTTAATTGAAAATGCTCCTATCACTGCAGTGTGGTCGGCTCAAGTTGGTAACCAACTTAACAATGCTGGAACAGCATTTGATTCTAACACCGCTGGTGTTTATTATACTCAAATGAGCTGGTTCCAAACACTTGGTATTAAATTACAGAAAATTAGTAACGAAATCCACCAAAGAACACTAAGAGGTGGAGCTAACTTTATGGTAATTTCTCCAACAGTAGCTACAGTATTGGAATCAATTCCAGGATTTGCTGCTGATACGGATGGCGATGCTGCTAAATCAACTTACGCCTTTGGTGTACAGAAGATTGGTGCATTAAATAGCCGATATAAAGTGTACAAAAACCCATACATGACTGAGAACACAATCTTAATGGGCTTTAGAGGAAATCAATTCCTAGAAAGTGGTGCTGTTTATGCTCCATATATCCCATTAATCATGACACCTCTAGTGTACGATCCTAATACCTTCACTCCAAGAAAAGGTATCATGACGCGTTATGCTAAGAAAATGGTACGTCCTGAATTTTATGGTAAAGTACTTGTTGCTGACTTAAATGTAATATAATTACATAAAGTTAAACAATAATACTTTTTTTAAATAAGAACCCGTCTGTAAAGGCGGGTTTTTTATTTTTATATATATTTATCGATGTAAAAATCAAATTCATAAAACATGCATTCAAACCTCTTTGCACCAAATTTACCAGATTGGCAATCTTTTAAAAGGCTAAACGAAAATAAAAATTTATCTGAAGCAGAAATGGTTCAGAAATATAGAAAATTACAATTATCCCAAGATAGGATGATAGAAGAAAGTATTCATTCCATTAACATGCATAATGAAGCTTTAATTAATGCTCAAGGTGGTGGTGGCTCAGGTGCTGGTGCTAGTAGAAATACTGCTCAAATTACAGGTGTAGTACAATATATAGGTGCTGTATCAGCAGCTACAGGATTTTACAGATATACAGAAGGATTTACGGGCGCATCTGATGAAGCTTCTATAGTCTTAACATATAATAGACCAGTTAGAGTTTCAGGAGGAATACCAGTTGTAGTTCCAAATAGTAATACTAATGGTGGAGGTAGTACCGAAATAATATTTAGTTACCAAGGAGCATTTAATACACCTTCAGAAACATTAACATTTGCATATTCACAATCAGCAGCTTCTGCTTCAAGTATTGTAGTAGCAACTTCACAGGTCGACACTTCAAATAATAGTATTGAATTTACAGGTGCTATAAACAATTTTAAAAGAGGTAATAAAGTTCAATATTCAGCTGAAGGAGGAACAGTTTTAACAGGTCTTACTGAGGGGGGTGTTTATTATGCATTACAAGGAAATACAATTACTTCACAATTTTCATTAGGAGTAATTCAACCTAGTAATGAGGATGATTTTACAGGTAATCCTTTTTATCAAGATCCTTCTACTTTAGCTAAAGTTAATTTAACAGGTACAGGAAATAATGCACAAACTTTTAAATGTTTGTCTCCATTTATTGCTGCAACTACTGTAGGTGATACAAATGGTACTTTTAATGCCTTTCCTATGACAGTAGCTGCTAACCTGAACTCAGGTTCTTTTAGTGGAAGTTTCTCATCTTCATTATTTGTTTCTGCATCAAACAGATTATATATTTCTTCATCTGGTTTAGTTATAGTTTCAGGTACAGTAAACAGCTCAAGAGTTTTAACAACTGTAACCGCTTCCATGACAAGTACAAATGGAGCTGATTTATATAGAAATCGATCTCTTACTGTAGGTGATACAATTGATTTACCAAATAATTTCTTTGGTAATCAAAATTCCGGATCAAGAATAACATTAACTTCAGCAGCATTCCTTACAGGATCTTTAAATGGAGGTGGTCAAGATACTTTATTATTTAGAGGAGATTCGTTATGGACAGCAGATAATGGTGGAAGTAAATACTTTGGTGCCGGTGGTAATATTGTTGATGATGAAGATGGAGAATATGCAGATTTACAATATGATACTACTTTAATAGCATTACCAAGAGAAAGAACTACTTTAAATACATAATAAATGAACAATCAAATAGATATTTCAAAACACCCCTACGGATTAGGTGGTGGAGTAGTATTAAGTGGATCAATGTCAGCATCAGGTGAATTTTTTGCCTTTAGAGCTACAGCTAATACAGATGGTCAGGTTTATTTTAATAACCTTTCTCAAATCAATAATACAGGAGGTGCAGTAACACCAACAGCAGATACAAATGGCTCAACTGCTTTTGTATCGGGTGGTTTTACAGCAGCAGGAGAAACTATTTACGGCGCAATATGCTTTATAAGTCAATCTTCGGGAGTATCAATTGCATACTCAGGATCTATAAGTAATCAAGGCCCTGTAACACTATAAGTAAAAAACCATTACTAAAATTTTAAAAGAAACCCATCCTACAAGATGGGTTTTTTATATTTATACTTGAACGCTTTTAACTGATTGTTTAATTAAAAAATAGTTTATGCCAAGTAAACCTTATACAGATAAAGTTTATACCCCCAAAAGAATTGTTAAAAACCCCATTAAATTTAAATTACAATTAAATGAAGAACAAAAAACTTCTAAAGCAACAATATTAGAGAATACAATAACACTTTTAGCAGGACAAGCAGGTTCTGGAAAAACTTTATTGGCATGTAACATTGCATTAGATGGTTTATTTAGAAGAATATATGATAAAGTAATTATAACCAGACCAACTGTTTCAAAAGAAGAAATAGGTTTTTTACCTGGTGATATGAGAGAAAAAATGGATCCATGGGTACAACCAATTTACCAAAATATGTATTTGTTGTATGATAAAGTTAAAATAGAAAAATGTATTCAAGATGGAGATATAGAAATTGTCCCCGTATCATTTATGAGAGGTAGAACTTTTTTAAATTCATTAATAATAGTAGATGAAGCCCAAAATGTAACTCATGAACAAATGGAAATGATTGTTACTCGTATTGGTAAAAATTCCAAAATGGTAGTATGTGGTGATACATTTCAAGTAGACTTAAAAAACAAATCTGATTCAGGATTTAAGTTTTTATATAATGCTGCTAAGAGAATTAAAAACATGGAATCTATAACTTTACAAACTAATAATAGAGATGATATAGTAGAAGATTTAGTTAACTATTACAATGATGCATATACTAAAAAACAAATAGTAGGTACCGCAGGTAGTAGTGGAACACAAAAAAGGTAAATATTTATAATCAAACATAACTCATGGCCGATTTTACCGTACAAATAATAGAAAATATAAAATTAAATGGTGTTCAGAGAGGATCTCAAGTTAATAAAATTATTTCTGGGATTAATTATACTGATAATAGAATTCTAAACACATTTTCAGGATCTGAAACTACTATATTTTCATTATCAGATGTTGATGGAGCAGGAACTTTCGTAACTAGCAGTTTAAAATATGCTAGAATAACTAATATTGATACAACTGCATCAATAAATTTAAAAGTATCTTCATCAACCGAACAATTAAATTTTAAAGTCACTCCTGGTGATTCATTTATGTTATCTACATCTAATATTACAGGAAGTATTTTATCTGGTAGTGATGCCGTATTTTCTTATGGAGACATAGCTTCAATAAAAGTTGAACCTGTATCACCTCCAACGGGTAGTAGTGCTGAAATAGAGTATATAATTGCAACAACATAAATATTTATATATAAACGGATATGGCAGAACAATCACCTATAATATGGACCGGAACATCAAATTTTATCCCTGGGCAAACTCCATTTGGATTTTATGATAATGAAGCAGCTTTTCAAACTGATGCTGATAAAGTAGCAGCTTTTTGTGCTACTCGTTTAGGATATCCTACTGTTGATATAGAAATGGGTAGTGGGTCATTATATGCTTGTTTTGAAGAAGCAGTAACTACATATGGTAATGAGCTTTATTTATACCAAATACGAAATAATTTTATAACTTTAGAAGCATTTAGTACAGGTTCTTCATTAAATAGAAGTGTAATCCAACCTAATTTAGGTAATATAATTAGAATTGCCGAAGATTATGGATCAGAAGCAGGCGCAGGTGGGTATATAGACTGGTATTCAGGATCAATAACAATGAATTGTAATCAACAAGATTATGATTTAAATGCTTGGAAAGATAGTCAAGGAATTACAGGATCTATTGAAGTAAAACGTATTTTTTATGAAAATACACCTGCTATTGTAAAATATTTTGACCCTTACGCAGGTACAGGATATGGTTCTCAACAATTATTAGATGTATTTGGATTTGGAAACTATTCTCCTGCAATTAATTTTATGTTAATGCCTATTTATTATGATGTTTCCGTAATTCAAGCTATTGAATTAAATGATACAATTAGACGATCAGGATTTTCATTTGAGTTAGTAAATAATCAACTAAAAATATTTCCTATACCAACTAGAGATGGAGGGCAATTACGTTTTCAGTACATTCTAGTAGACGAAAGAAATTCACCTATTAGACCTCAATTTTCAGGAAGTAATCTAGTAACAGATATGTCTACGGTACCATACGAAAACCCAAATTACGATTTTATAAATGCCCCTGGTAGATATTGGATTTTTGAATACACTTTAGCATTAGCTAAAGAATTATTAGGATATATTAGAGGTAAATACTCTCAAGTTCCAATTCCTGGTGCCGAAGTTACTTTAAATCAAGATGCTTTAATATCTTCTGCTACTGATTTAAAAGCTGCTTTAATTGAAAAATTAAGAAATGATTTAGACGAAAATTCTAGAAGATCACAATTACAAAGAAAAGCAGAGGAAGCTGTTGCTATGGTAACAACTTTAGAACAAGTCCCAATTCCAATTTATATAGCATAATATGGCCTTATACGGAAAAGCAAGAGATGTTAGATTATTTCGAGGATTAAACACAGAATTATTACATAAAATCATCGAACAACAGGTAGGATACTACAAGGTAAAACTTGATGATACACCCGCCAATATTTACGGCGAAGCGCAAAGTAAAACGTTGATAGGCCCTGTTTTAATTAAATGTTTGCTGGATAGAGGCGAACAAACTGTAACTGATGATGACTTTGGAATAGATAGAAATAGAACACTATCAGCTCGATTTTTTAGATACGATCTAACACAACAAAATGTATTTCCTGAAATAGGAGATGTAATAGTATGGAATGAAGATTATTATGAAGTTAACAATTTAGTAGAAAATCAACTAGTAGTTGGTAAAGATCCTTCGTATCCATATAGTGAAACAGTAGATGACTTTGGAGAAAGTCATTCAATAATAGTGAATTGTTACTGGTCAAGACCAGAGAAATGGGGTATTAAAGAACAAAGATTATAATGGAATTTAAACCTAGACCATTTACCAGAAGAGAGTTTATGTCTAAACTCCCTGAACCATATGTGAACCCTGATACAAATGTAGAGGTAGCAGGTAATCCTAATGATGTATCTTCTACTATATTAAAACCAGGACAACCCGAATTTAATAGAGCTACACAAGTTTCATTTAAAGATGCAAAACAATCTTCAGTTGATGAAATAAGAAATAAACCTTTTTCTATAGGTTTACAAGATATAGATAATGCAATGGTGTATTATTTAGAAAAAGCAATTAAACCAACAGTTACTTTAAATAATAGACAAATAGAAGTTCCTGTTATATATGGTTCTCCTGAAAGATGGAAATCTATGCAGGCTGATGGTTTTTATAGAGACAGAAATGGTAAAACTATGGTGCCTCTTGTTATGATTAAAAGAGAAAACTTTAGTAAAAATAATACTTTAGGAAATAAATTAGATGGAAATAAAGTAAGTAATGTAGAATATTTTGAAACTCAATATTCAAGAAATAATATTTATGATAATTTTAATGTATTAAGAGATCAAAAGGTTGAAAAATCTTATATATTAGGTGTAATTCCTGACTATATCGATTTAAATTATACATTATCCGTATTTACTGATTATACAACCCAAGCAAATGAAATAATAGAAGCTATAGAATTCGCTGCCCGTTCATATTGGGGTGATCCTGAAAGGTTTATGTTTAGAGCTAATATAGATACATTTAATACACCTATATTACTTGAAAGTGGCTCAGATAGAGCTAACAGGTCAACTATGAATGTTTTAGTAAATGGATATATTATACCTACAGGTATTAAAGCAGCTATGGCTGGTCCTGATCCAAAATCTTATAGTGTAACTAAAACTATATTTAAGGAAACAGTTGTATAAAAGCGTAATATTTATTAATATACCAATTAATCCAAAATGACACAAATAAGTACATCAGGCATATCGAGTGGAAGTATAATAGAACCAGTCCACGTTTTAAGACCAATAGATGCTTTAAACGGAACAGGTTCTTATGATCTTGTTGTTTCTGGTTCTTTAAATGTTTCTGGAACAATGAGAATTGCTACTGCTAGTATAATAAATGTAGCAGATCAAGCAGTTATTTTAGCATACAATACTTCTTCAGGAGATATTTACACTACTAATTCTACTTCAGGTACAAGTGGTACAAATGGTACTTCAGGTACGAGTGGAACAAATGGAACTAGTGGTACAAATGGTACCTCAGGTAATACTGGATCATCTGGTACTTCAGGTTTAACTGGAAGTTCAGGTAGTAGTGGTACATCAGGTACAAGTGGTGCTACTGGTACATCCGGTACTTCTGGACTTTCATATTTAGGTACTTCAACTACTTCTACTAACATAGCAGTAGGTACAAAAACATTTACAACACAAGAAAATTTAGGATTTACAGCAGGACAAAGTGTATCTATTTCATCAGATGCTAGTAATGCTAACAAAATGTTAGGAAGTGTAACATCTTATTCTGGAACTACCCTTGTTGTCGGTGTTACGATAATAGGAGGAAGTGGAACATTTGGTGATTGGACTATATCATTAGAATCTCTCCCAGGTACATCAGGTACATCTGGTACTTCAGGTACAAATGGAACAAGTGGAACTAATGGTTCTTCTGGTACAAGTGGTTCTGATGGAGGAGCAGGAGCTGCAGGTACATCTGGTACATCTGGATCTAGTGGTGTATCAGGATCTAGTGGTTCATCTGGAACAAGTGGAATTGCAGGAGCTGTAGGTACTTCAGGTACAAGTGGTACAAATGGATCATCTGGTTCATCAGGTACTAGTGGTGTTGCAGGAGCGGTAGGTACATCTGGTACTTCAGGTACAAGTGGTACAAATGGAACAAGTGGTACAAACGGTTCATCCGGAACATCTGGATCTAGTGGTTCATCAGGAATTTCATTAGTTACTGTTTTTACCCCTAATATTAGATATGAAGCTTTAGATAACGGAAATTCGGGAGTAGATGGTAGAATAGAAATTTTATCTACGGGGGCTGTTACTGGAAATTTAACTTGGAGCAGAGCAACTACAACTTTAACAATTACATCTACAGCACATGGTTTATCTACAGGTAATCATGTTATTATAAGAAATGTAAGTACTGATTATAATTATGTTCAAGTTACAGCTTCAGATGCTAATACATTAACTTGTACTGTACCAAATTCTGGAGCTACATCAGGTACACAAGGTGCCTATATACCAGCATTTTCAGCTAGTTCATTTTCTGAAGGAGGAGTAACTATTACTGCACCTAATTCTGGAAATTGTCAAATAAATTCAATAAATGTAGTAACAGGAACTAAAAACACAACTTCATTTTTATTAATATTACCAACCTCTATATCTAATGGAGCAGGTGCTAATAGTAGTTTAGTAAACCAAAACCCACCAATAACTCAAGCCTTTAAATTAAGTGATGGTGTTCAAAATACATCTGCTGTAATAACTTTAAATACATCCTCAAATTTTAATAGATTTAATATATCAGGACTTACATCTTTAGTTAACAATATGATTAGAGTAACATTCTAAGAATATGGCATATGTAAACCAACAGTTTTTTGGATCGATTACAGCGCAATCTATTAATAACCAAAACATTGTTATTTTAGAAGGTAATTTTGCTGCAGGATCACCTACTATTTCTAGTATAACCTACACCGGAGATCCTACTTTACTTAGAATTTCTCAATCTGTATTTTCAGTAGCGGGAGCTATACCAACTAGTGCATATATTACAGCCTTTGCATCAGATTATACTTCTATAACTTTATCTGAAAATGCTGTTTCTAGTGCTACAGATGATACAATAGGTTTTTCTACTCCTTCTGGTTCATATCTAGTTACTTCAGCAAGTTTTGTAGATCCTCAAAATAAATTATCTGTTTTAGATATTACAGGATCTGTTACAGGCAGCCCATCTTCTAGTTTTGCAGTTTTAGCTCAAGCTAAAAGTAATAATGCTACTGTAACTGGAAGACAACACGTATATAATGTAAGTGAAGTTGTTCAAAGAGATATTCAAACTGCAAAATTATCATTTTTTATAGAATGGGGAGAAGATGGAATAGAAGCAGATTCAGGTGACACAATTCAAACTGCTGAAACAAATATAGCAATAGTAGATTTAACTACTACGGGTTCATTATCTCCTGAATTTTCTAAAGCTACACCGGGGTTAGAAGGATTGCCTATTGGTTCAGATTTTGCAGGTTTTAATATTGGCTTAAATCAATATTTTACTTTACTATCAGGATCAACTGGTGGTGGAGGAGGTGGTGCAGGTACATCTGGTACAAGTGGTACCTCTGGTACTGCAGGTACATCTGGTACTAGTGGAGCAACATACAAAACAACATCAACTACTGCTTTAACAGTTACTACAGGTTTAAAAACACTAACATTAGGAGCAGGTTTAGCCTATTCTAATGGAATGTTTGTAATAGTAACTCCAAATGGATTACCTTCAATTTATATGTTAGGTAATGTTACTGCTTATAATGCATCAACAGGTGTTTTAACATTTAATTGTACAGAACTTGCTGGATCTGGAACATACACTAATTGGATAATTAACTTATCAGGACAAAGTGGGGGTACATCTGGTACATCAGGTACTAGTGGAGCAGGTTTTGACATTTCAGGATCAACATCTTCTGGACTTTTATCTTTAGTTAGATCTGGATCCGATGCCGTTAGAGTTAATCAAGATTTAACATTTGTTACATCATCTGGTACTACTTCAAGTCTTTTAACTGTTGTAGGGGATATTTTTGTACAAGGTACTTTAAGTGCAGCAACCAAAAACTTTAAAATTAACCATCCTACAATGCCTGGTTATTATTTAGTACATTCATCATTAGAAGGACCAGAAAAAGGTATTTATTATAGAGGTAAATTAAAAACTAACCATATCATTCATCTACCTGATTATTGGACTGATTTAACAGATGATGTGGATATAACTGTACAATTAACCCCAATAGGTAATGCTTGCCAACATTTTGTTAAATCTGTAACAAAATCAGAAATAGAAGTTGGATGTGAGTGTGGAATTCCTCATTGTTATTATATTGTACATGCACAAAGGTACGATCAAGGGAAGCTAAATATATTAGAACCAAAAAATTCCATAAAATTATAGGAAAATCCAATAAAAGTTATTATATTTAACCGTTATGAATATACTCGCTGCTACAAGTTTTATTGGCACTACAGGTTATGCAAATCATGCACAATCCTTTTTCACAGCTTTAGATAAACTTACTCCTGTTAAAATTAGAAATTTTACAGTAGGAAAAAAATGGCAAGGTTATAATTTAACACCTCACGATAAAGAACCATATTTAACATCTCAGATGAAGAAAATGCTTCATCAACAAGTACTATTTGAAGATGATGGTAGTAGAGTATGGCAACCTATATATTCTTATGATAGCAATTTTACAGCTGATATTAATATAATTTTAAATGAACATGATCACCATTTATTTTATGATGATTATGATGGATATAAAATAGGATATAATGTTTGGGAATCAACACGTTATTCACCTCAATTTTTTCAACAACTTTTAAATTTAGATGAACTTTGGGTACCTACAGAATGGCAAAAGTCTATATCTATAGAACAAGGATATCCTAAAAATAAAGTATTTGTTATACCTGAAGGGGTAGATGGAACTACCTTTAAACCTCCATCAAAACCAGCTAAACAATTAAAATTTCAATTTGTTATAGTAGGTAGATGGGATTATAGAAAGGGCATAAAAGAAAGTATTAGAGGATTTTTGGAAGCTTTTCCTGATAATCCAAATGTTGAATTATTATTAAATGTTGAAAATCCCTATCCTGTAGATGGAATGCAAACTACAGAAGAACGTTTAAAACATTATGGATTAGAAGATAGTAGAATAAAAATATTAAAATTTTTAGATAGAAAACAATATGTTAAATTATTACAAAATGCTAATGTATTAATATCTTGTGCCCGTGCTGAAGGATGGAATTTACCTTTAATTGAATCCCTAGCTTGTGGAACACCTTCAATTTATACTAAATGTTCAGGACAGCTTGAATTTACTAAAAGTAAAGGATTAGGAGTAGATATAATAGGTGAAGAACCAGCTACAAATGGTAAAGATTTAACTTATGAACATAACATTCCAGGTAACTTCTACACACCTGATTTGGAGCATTTAGTGTTTCAAATAAAAGATTCATATGAAAATTATGCTGATTGGAAACAATGGCACTTAAAAAATTCAAAAGTAATTCGAAACACTTTTTCTTGGAAAAATCAAGCACAAAAAGCCTATAAAAGATTACAACAAATTCGAATAAATCCATCTCCATCATTACCTTATTTAGAAATAAATTTTGTAGATGGTCCTTATGTTTGTTTAAGAAATGCTAAACAAAAATATAAAGTTGATTTTATTAACCAAGATACTGGTAAAAACGAATATTCTGTAACTTTAAAAAATAACCATTGGGGTAAAACTTATTTTAAATATTTTATTAATTGGGATATTCAATTAAAAGATTTACAAGGAAATCTTATTGCTTCTCATAAGTATGATGCTGCTAATAAACGTATTTATATTGCCTGTGGTTCAAAATCATTAGGTGATACTTTAGCTTGGTTTCC
>TARA_R110000737_G_scaffold254851_2_pt1 | contig 14268 bp, 12 predicted proteins | sample TARA_R110000737 | Tara Oceans TARA_R110000737 (sample SAMEA4398027) | marine metagenome | biome: Polar Biome; feature: [SRF] surface water layer (ENVO:00010504); material: water (ENVO:00002006), including particulate matter (ENVO:01000060) such as... | depth 5 m
ATCGGATCCTGCATCTACAAATGGTAAGAGTGTGATTGTGAGATCCATGCTATCTATTGCATCAGGGCAGTTTGTGCTAGAAGCAGTAAGTGTAAGGGTCACGGTACTACCAACATCCAAAAGACTGGGCTCGTATATTGCATTAAGTGCTGTTGCGTCTGTAAAGTTGCCGCTACCATTGTGTGTCCACAACAGATTATCAAAGTTATTGGCCATTGCCCCTGTAAGGGTGTAGTTAACCAATCCACATATTGTGTCATCTGGTCCTGCTGATGCCGTGGGAGGTGGTGTTAGGGTTACATTGAAACTTGTTTCTGCACTACAATTGGGTGTTGATGCGGTTTCATCATATATATAATATGTGCCAGAAGAGGGTATTGGGTCTCCTGGGTTATAGGAATTGCCTCCTCCATTTGGAGCATCATAATAAGCTGCTGAAATAAGACCGATACCGTCTATTGTTGGAAAAACTTGAGGTGCGCAGCCGACAATATCGGGTTGGTTAGCTATTACAGGGGTTGTATATACCAGTATGGTGTGGGTGACATCTATAAAATTGCCTGCTGTATCCGTTACCCTATACGTGCGGGTTATGGTTTCTGGATTGGTATTTCCATCTGATACCTCTCCTTGGAAAGTGACCGAATCCACGGCACAGTTATCAGCTTCATCATTTACTACGGATGGGTCTACTAGGGGAGGGGTGTCGCATACTGTGGTTGTTGCCGGGTTGCTAGCTGTAGGGTTGGTAGTATCTCCGAATCCTATGGTAAAAACATCTAAATGCTGGAAATCCACGCCATCAAAATATGCATTACCAAAACCATCAACTAATGTTGCTTCAATTACCGTGATAGGCCCATCTGTAAAATCGCCATTACCATCGGTATCTATCAATAATTTGATAGCACAAGTACCACTGTTAGTAAGTATGTCGGAACCACTAAGATCCACACGAACGCTTACCCCTTGTATTGGATTAACACCTGGTGTCCTTACTGCCTGAATCCTCCATTCCCTTTGTATTCGAGAAGTTATGCCCAAGCCTGGTGGCAATTCAAGTGCGGATGAATTAATGGATTGATTGTCATTACCCCACATCAAAAAGTTGTGGTCATTGGGTGTTCCGTCGGGTTGGCCTGTAATTTGTCCATCGATTTCGGTTCTGGTAAGATCTAAATTGTCCGTTGAAAAATCGGTGTTGGTGGACATGGTTACGATAGCATCTGAATTGACACTTTTAGATATTCTCTGGTCAATGTTGTACCGCAGACTCAATGCTTTTGAAACGTCTTTGTATCTATCCTTGCCCAGTCCTGCGATATCATGCCTATAATTTGGGTCTACGGTCCATATTACTGTTCCATCGGCGGCAAGATAGTTGAACGATGTATTTCCATTAATACTGCCCAGTGAACCTACAGCATTTAGAGTAATTCCATATTTGATGGCCAAGTAGGACTGCACTCTTTCCCTAAGATTATTACTCAAGCTAAAGTCTGCTAAAAGGACTTCTGCGATGTCTCCTGTTAGGTTTCTGTTGGAATCGTTACTATTAAAATGTTTACCTAATCTGTTGAAGTAAAATAAGGTATTATCCGCTAAGGGATGATTTCGATTGATTACAATGTCCTGAATCCCATTAACATGGGTGGTCAATAATTCTGCATTTATACCTGCTAGTCTGTTTAAGACTCCGATGGAAGGCTCTCCCAGAAGATCGATACCTCCACTTACATAAAATTCACCAGGGTCTAGCATATTTAATGGATTCCATGTTCGGCCTACCGAGAATGTATTGCCATCCGCGACTCCCAATGATAAATTGGTTGTCCAGTCGTTAGAGTTCGCAGACCGGTGATGGACATCTACATCTCCCCCAAACAAAAGTCTTTGTGTTTCGGCCGAATTACCTGCTCCACGGGCCTTGAACACGATAAAAACCGTAATATCGCGACGGGAGTTTGATCTAAAGTGCAATGCTTGTCCGGTACCACTTCCATCAAAGTTCACTATGGGGTTAAAATTCATGTTGTCCGTTGGGTTCCTTCTCACTGTAGGCACACCAGGTATGGAACCCATTGGGGTCAAAAACAAAGGATTTCCCCCACTATTGGGAAATGGATAATCAAACCCATCTGGTGTAGCAGATGGATCATTTGGATAATCAACCGGATCTGGGTGCTGTACCGCATTCTGTTCGGAATAGTAAACAATGTCGTACCACGTAGTTACTGGGTCACCATCTTGCGCTAGGGTTGTTATAGGGTTAGGTAGAAATAGATTAATACCATTGGTAGGGGAGTTAATTCCCTTGCCTGCCATAAACCATGTATCCACTTGTTGAGCAGACACTTGTTGTACGAAAAGTGCCATCAAAAGAATCGATGCACATCGGAAGATGGGTTGAAATACTATAACTGAAAAAAGTTTTTCAGTATTTGATCTATTAATTGAAGAGCGTAGAAATCCTATCATAAGCAAGTAGTTTTATACAGGAATTTTCTTGGTAAGAAAACAACTGGTAAAGATTTGGTTATTATAAAATAAGTTAATAATGAGTGGATTAGGGTACATGAATTAACCTATGGTGGTTTAGAATTGACGAATGCCCCAAATGGATCAACGAAGGATAATCTAATTGATATTCAATACGTTATAGTTGTAATCCAATACTTACAGTAGAAATTTCACCTCGAAATTTTAAATTGATGGCAAAAAGAAGCCGCCAAGAATTTCTTGGCGGCTTTACCATCCTGATTATTGAAGAACTAACGAATTACACCAAACCTTAGGTTCTATAATCAATTATTAAAATATGGGTTGGATGGTTATTTGATCAAATTGATTTCTACTCTTCGGTTCTGTTTTCTTCCAAGTTTTGTGGTATTGGAGGCAATAGGTTTCTCTTCGCCATACCCAATGGCTTGTAATCTATTCGCAGAGATTCCTTCATTGATCAGGAAATCCAAAACAGAGTTTGCTCGTGCTTCCGATAACCTTTGGTTGCTCTGGTTGCTTCCTACACTATCGGTATGTCCTTCCACTGTGAATTTTGCATTGGGATATTCATTTAAGATTTGAATGATATCTACCATTACGGATACGGATTCCGGTTTAATGGTTGCCTTTCCAGTATCAAACAGAATGGTCTTGGCATAATCGTTTAACTGTTTTTGAACCTCTTGTGTTACTTCTGGACATCCATTATTACTTACAGGTCCTGCTATATCAGGGCATTGATCATCTATATCCACCAATGTATCACCATCTTTATCTGGACATCCATTTTGCTCTTTTTTACCTGGTTCTTTAGGACAGCGGTCTTCTGAATCTATTATACCATCACCATCGGTATCGGGGCATCCATTATATTCTGGTAGTCCTGGTGTTTCTGGACAATCGTCATCTTTATCCAAAACTCCGTCTCCGTCGGAATCTATCCATGGACAACCATTATTTTCAATCGGCCCTGCTTCATTGGGACAATCATCATCTTTATCCAGGATACCATCCTTATCTGTATCTGGCCAAGGACACCCTTGGTTTTCAATAGGTCCTGCAATTTCTGGACAATTATCTTCTTTGTTAATTATCCCGTCATTGTCCTTATCTCTCAACTTATTGTGATAGAGTGGAATTTTTGCCCCAGCATAAAGATCTAAACCTTTTGTGTTTTTGCCCATCAGTGATGAGAGAACTGACCCTGAACCCATGTACAAAAGTCCCAATCTAAATCCTGCACCCCATTGAAAGCCAACATTGCTCATAATACTTATGGGTGAGTATATGGCCAGCCATTTGCTTTCGTATCTGGGCGTTAGTCTATATTGGTTTAAAATACCACCTGTATTTATCTTGCTTTTGGTAGTAAGGGAAATATCGGCATTAAGGTTTACATAAAATTTGGAATCCAAATTCCAGTCCATGTTTGTATGTAATGCTGTTGGTAATATGTAACTCTCTGATTTTTCGCTTGATATTTGATTAAAGTTGTCCAGTAAAGCTTCTTCAAGAACATCGCCATCGAAGTTATCAATGTTTTGAGTTCTGTTAAGATCATACAAGCGGTCGGTACCTTTTACATTCAAAATTTTCCCAAAATCCGTTAAGGACAATCCGAATTTTAATTTGTATTTGTTCACTCCTCGATTTACAATGGTACTTCCATCGCTTTTCATTTTGGTAAAACTGGTATGGTCGGGTCGCCATTCGTAGATTAACCCTAGATCTCCACTGACACCAAAACCATTGTTTATATCAAGAGCTTCCCCAGTATTTCCATTTTCATCAATATTGCCCGTATCGCCAAGATGAATTTCACCGGTTGTGGTGACTTCACGTGTATTGGAATCATAATCGACGGTAATTCCGGTTCCATCTATATAAACATTTCCAAAACCTTGGATGATTTTACCGGTGAGTCCTCCCTTTAAAAAGTGTTGTCCGTCATTCAATAATATACGGGCATAGGTAGCACCAATTTCACCCCATGCACTAAAGGAACCCACTATATCATCCTCGATAAAATTAAAATCTTCGTTCTCATCAAAACCCCCTTCTTTTTCCAACAGATCTCCATTTGCATCTACTAGATTGAAAACACCTCTTCCCCTTGTAAAAACAGCAAGTGAACTTTTTTGGTCAATACTAAGCATTACGGAGGGCCCCATTACATCTATATTAAATGCTAGAAAATTATTTGCTGATGGGAATGTTTCCGCATTGTCGAAAACCTCACTATAGTTGCTAAAAGCATCACCTAGATTAAAGCCAATATAATCGTTGCCATATAAGGCACTAATTCCTACTAGGTTTATGTCCATTTTTAGTCGGGAATCGGCAATGTTCGCTGGATTGGATATGATACCATGTACTCCATTATAGTTATCTTCCAAATAGCCAATGTAGGATTGAGATTGGATTACGTTGATTGTGGAAATCAATAATAAGCCTATTATTAGCTTTCTTAAATACACCATTTTATTTTCCATGATCTATGTTTTGGGTTTGGTTTTCATGTTTTTGAAAACACAAATAGAGTATAAATAATGATGATATATAAGGGGAAATAAACGAATCGGGCTTTTGGATTGACGAATGGGGTAGTTGAATTTATGCGCAATTTTGAAGCGAAGAGTATTCCTACCTTATATGAGTTGCGCTAAGGCAAAAAACCATTACGACCAAGGAATTTTAAATTCCTTGGCGTAACGGAAACCTCAACTAAACTAAACACTTTTATGACCAAAACAGTCTTCAAAAGTGAATTGCTATATGTGCATGCGTTAAATTGATCTTGCTCATCAATATGCACTAACGCGATTGCACAACAAACATAAGGGTGAAAAATGATTTAAAAGCGCTCCGTTTTACGGATGCCCCATTTCAACCAACGAATACCCTTTTTGGTTTGAGGAAGAAAAAAACAAGCATAAAAAAAACAGCCCTTTAGGGGCCGTTCTTAATTATTTAAAATGGTATGGTTAATTAGATTTCCTCTACCGATGCACCTGGCGCGTTCTTTTTTACGGAAGCAATACCGTTTTCCATCGCAGATTCGCTGGAATACATTTCACTATTACCGATAACTTGACCGTTGGATGCTTTTAAGTTAAAGAACGGGCTTCCATCCTTTGCGGTGTTTCTTTCAAAATTTCCATCGTCCTGTGAATGTTTTTTCACAGACTCGATACCATTTTCACAGCCATCTTTGGATGAATATCCCTGGCTGCTTAAAATTACTTGGCCGTTCCCAGCTTTTAAATTAAACCTGAACTTGCCGGCTTTATCCGTTTTAATCTCAAATTTTCCCATACTTAATCTATTTTAAGTAATAAATCTAGATATTTTATTAAAAAATGACCAATAAAAGATGCAAAAATTGATAATAAACTAAGTTTTGGATGCTTTGGGAAACACTTTGGGAATAGAATAAAAGTTTTACACACAAAAAAGGAGGCAATTTTGCCTCCTTTTTTGTTGTATATATAATTTTTACACCCTGATCTGTCCATCTCCAAATACATAGTATTTGTTGGTGACCAATTGTTTCAGACCCAATGGCCCTCGGTGGTGTAATTTGTCTGTACTAATGGCCAATTCTGCACCTACACCCATTTGTCCACCATCGGTGAATCGGGTTGAGGCGTTCTGGTATACTGCAGCACAGTCCACGTTTTCCATAAAGGTCTTGGCCACATCATTGTTTTCAGTCATGATCGAAGCAGAGTGACCGCCAGAGTTTTTGTTGATCATTTGTACGGCTTCATCAATATTGTTGACGGCACCGATAACACACTTCATGGCCAAAAACTCCTCTTGCCAGATGGATTCATCTGTAATGGTATCTTCATCCGTCAAAACTTTTTTGACTTCATCGTCCACTATAATGGAAACATTGTTGGCGGTGAGTACCTGCTGCAATTCCTTGAGCTTATCCTCGTAACCATCAATTTGGGTATCCATCAAAATTTTGTCCAATGCGTTACAGGCGGAAATCTTGTGGGTTTTTGCATTTAAAATCACTTTTAAACTCTTCTCCCAATCAGCTTCCTTGTGCACATATAGGAAGTTGTTTCCTCTACCGCTGATCAGCACTGCGCACTTGGCGTGTTCTTTCACAAAAGCAATCAAACGTTCACCTCCACGGGGAACTATAAGGTCCAAATCTTGGTCTGGATTCCTTAAGAACTCCTGTGTTTGTGTCCTGTCCATTTCCAAGAACTGGATAAAGTCTTCGGACAGCCCATTTTCGGTCAAGGACTGGTGCCAAAACTTAACCAAGGCTTTATTGCTATGGTACGCTTCTTTACCGCCCTTCAACAATATTTTGTTGTTTGCCTTAAATGCAAGTACGGCAGCCTCCACGGTTACATCCGGACGCGATTCATAAATAATCATAATGGTACCAAAAGGAGCTGTTCGGTTGATGATCTTTAGCCCATTGTCCAATTCTCTTGTCGAGATTTCCTTGTTAACGGGGTCATCTTGCAAGCGAACCTCTTTTACGGCCTGAATCATTTGATCTACTTTATTTTGGTCAACCACCAACCGATCATATAATGCTTGGTCGTCGCGATTGAAAGCGTCTAAATCTTTTTTGTTTGCTTGGAGCAATTCATCTCGATTTTCATCAAGAATGCGCTCCATATCTTGTAATACTTTATTTTTTAAATCTGTTTTTAATAATTTCATTACTCTGGTTTTGAAACTTCTGTTCCTACGTTTTTTCCTTCTAGAATATCTATTATGATGTTCTCTTTTTTACCATTGACGATATAGGATGGAATGTCATCAGCTGCGGCTTTTTGTGCGTAGCTCAATTTTGACCCCATACCGCCTCGGCCTTCGCCTTCTTGTTTGTTTCCCTCTTCAATATATTTGTCTAGGTCTTCTTTGGGCTCAACCTTGTCGATTACCTTGGAATCTTCTTTTTCCGGATGGCCATCATAAAGCCCGTCAATATCGGTCATCAGAATCAACTTGTCGGCTCTCATCAACTGAGCCAGCAGTGTTGCTAGCTCATCGTTATCGGAAAACATGGACATGGACACGGAAACAGCATCATCCTCATTGGCTATTGGGATTACTCCTTCAGAAAGGAGACCTTCAAGGCAATTGATCATATTGTCTCGATGTACTCCAGGATTAAAATCCCTTTTGGTGGGGAGTACCTGGGCACATTTCATACCATAATCGTTAAAGATGTTATAATAATGTCTCATCATTCTGGGTTGACCAATGGCGGAATATACTTGCCTACGTTGGGTCTTGTCCTTGATTTTTGCTTTGCCCAAAACCTCTTTACCGGCGATTACCGATCCAGAGGAGACCAAAATGGTCATGATGTCTCGTTCGTATAGCTCGGCAATTTGCTGTACCAGACTGTTGAGCACGGGTCTTACAATTCGATTGTCTTTATTGGTCATCACATTTGTACCTACTTTGATGACCACTAGTTCTTTGTACATGATTTAGTATTCTTCGCCAAGTTCCACAGCTCTTCCAAATGCTGCAAATGCGGCTTCTTTGATTAATTCGTTTACATTATTGTCTTCCATGGAATCCAAAGCGGCTCTTGTTGTTCCTCCTTTGGAGGCGACCATTTCCATCCAAGTGTCAGGGTTAAGATTGTTCTGGTTGAACAACTCTACTGCACCTGTAAAGGTTTGGCTCACCAATACTTTGGATACGTTTTCTGAGAATCCCATTTGTAGGGCGGCTTCCATCATACTTTGCATAAAATAGAATACGTATGCCGGACCACTTCCAGAAATTCCCGTGGATGCATCAATGAACTTTTCATTCTTTACACGAAGCGATTTTCCAGTGGTGTCCAATAGACCTTCAACCATAAATAACTCTAATCGGGATACTTCTTCTGCTGATACATAGCTAGTAAGACCTTTACCTACTTGAGCAGGAAGGTTTGGCATTGCCCTTACCACTTTTTTGATTCCCAAAGCTTCTTGAATGTAGTTTATGGTAACTCCGGCCATTATGGAAATGAACAATTGTTCTGGATTCACCAATTTTTTCATACGTTCGAAAAGTTCCTCGGCATGATAGGGTTTAACGGCCAAAAAGATGATATCTGCTTGTGGAACGCAGTCTTCAATCTTATCAATGGCGTCGAAATAGGCGATTTTATCTACTTCTTCCAATTTTTCTTTTGACTTGTCCAGTACCATAATGTTGCGTTTTTTCAACAATTTGGATTTAGACATACCTGTAGCGTAGGTAAGTCCCATGTTACCTGCGCCAATAACCAATACTTTCATTTGTTTTATTAAAGGGTTATATAATAAGTTATAATAGTTGTTATGCTAATACATTACATTCTTTGCAATCTTTCACTTTTCCGTCATAAGTTTCACGGTATTTGTGCAAAGTGCGAACTGGAAGACCCATGATGTACTTTTTAATGTAAGTGACCTGGGTCGTAAGTTCTCCCATTTTAACGCTATAGCGTTTTTCATATTTGGTTTCCCTTTTGATTCTTGAAAGTCTCATTTTGTTGTTGATACTTTTTGTTTTTAATGTTATTGGTCTTCTTGTTCTTTTAGGAATTGTTCCTTGTATTGTGCCTTTTTTAATGTTTTTCGCCGTTCTACGGACTTTTTAGTGTATTCTTGATGACTTCGTATTTGGTCTAAACGCTTCGTGTTTCTATATTTTCTCTTGTAGCGTTTTAGAGCCCTTTCAATACTTTCGCCTGACTTAACTTCGATTTTTAGCATATAATGGTTTATCTGTTTAATCTCATTTCCAAATGGGTTGCATTGAACCCTTTTTCTTCAAAAAACTTTTTATTCGGATATTGGTTTTCACTTGTAATATGAATGGCAACATCCCCTTTGCAATATTGGAGCGTGTAGTCCAATAGCTTTTGTTCGATGTCGTTATTTCTATGGTTTTTATGTACAACAAAGAATACCAGAAAATTTTCAGGGATATAGTCTCCCATACCTGTCTTGTTCACAACGGCCAAACCTAGAATCTTATCCTTTTCTTCCATGGCAAAAACATACCCTCCCAATCCGGGGATGTCTTTAGTGGAATACTGAATGGCCTTTCTGATGGCCTTCTTCGTAGCTTTCTTTCCCTCTTGATGTTCGAAAAGGAAGTTGGCAAATCGATTAGCCTCCATAGTAGAAAGTCTGGTGTAGGCATCGTAGGTTTTGATTACCATGCTTTTATTTTGAACGATAATGAATCTAGTTTTTTAATTAATGGTTACAAATAGGGTGTAATGTTGGTGCCGGAAGAAATCTTCCGTGAATCCCTAATTAAATAGGGCCTGTTTTTCCGGTTAAGGGAAAGGTAATTATAGGGTAGGTGGTATAAACTTATCTGGCTGGTTTCGGAATACCAGATAATTAAAACTTAGGATTCTGCAATTTTTTCTCTCGTGGAGCTTTACGTTCATCGGTACAAAGGTAAGCATTACAGCCCTTAAATCCCAATAATACTGGGATTTATACTTTTTATAACGTTTGCAGAACGGTTTGGGTGAGTAAAGAAAACCTTATAGTAGTCCATGGATTTAGTTGTGCGCGTGGGAGGGAATTATGTACAGATATATGATGTGCCAAAACAAAAAAAGCTCCGATTTCTCGGAGCTTTTTGCGGTCTGGACGGGATGCTGCCCCTAATATTTAACATTTCATTAACTTACATTATTTTATTGATTATCAAATAATTAAATATATATTAGTTTTTATTTTACATCATAAAACACTACTTTTCGTGAAAAATGCGGCACGAATGCGGCACGCTGATGTACAATTATAAATTCTACATACCGGATAAATCCAATCAAAATGGAACCCATAGTATCAAATTAAGATATTATGAAAATCGTAATTCGAGAATCCAAATCGATACAGGAATAGAAATCCAACCGAAATATTGGAGCCCAGAGAAATCATTCTTGAAAAAATCGAAAGAAGTCGCTTCCGAATTTGTTCAACTTACCCAAATGGACAGCTTGGCCAATCAAATTGTTTCCAGCTATCGAAATCAAGGAAGGCCACTTTCAAAAAAGATGTTCAAGAAACAATTTGAAGAAGGTGAACCGTCCATCAATTCAAAACCTGTCCAAGACTTTTTTACTGAATTTGACCATTATCTGGAAAGCAAAAAGAGCAAGGTGGTCAAAGATGTCATCAAGGATTACAATTCACTTAAAAAGCATTTGGAGGGTTTCCAGGAATTTTCGGGAATCATCATCGATTTCAATGCTTTTGATTATCATTTCTACCAAGAATGGACGGACTACCTAGCGTACCATGCCCCATTAAAAAATGGAGGTGTCGGAATGAAGAACAACACGATAGGCAAGTTGGTGAAAAACTTAAAGGCCTTCTTAAATGACCGTATGCGTAGAAACCGTATCAAGCCCATAGATCTTTCGGCATTCAAGGTAGTTCAAGAAGAAGTGGACCATATCTATCTATCCGATGATGAAATTCAGTCAATTGCAGCCGTTGATTGTAAAGCCGATAAAGAATTGGAGAAAGTAAAAGACTTCTTTGTAATTGGGTGTTTGACAGGGCTTCGGTTTTCCGATATTTCGAGGATTCGACCTGAGTATTTGGATGATAATGGGTTTTTGAATATCCGACAAAAGAAGACTTCTGGCCGAATTGTAGTGCCACTTCGTTCCCAAGTCAAGAGCATTTTGAGAAGATATGATGGATATGCACCTGATATTGATTCATTCACTTTCAACAGGCGCATAAAGGAACTTGGGGATTCAGCCAAACTTCACCAAAAAGTAGAGATTGAACATAAACGGGGAACTATAAAAGAAGCGCAACTTTTGGAAAAATATAAATTGATAAGTTCCCATACCTGTAGGCGTTCCTTTTGTACCAATGCTTACCTAAATGGCATCGATGTGCAACTCATCATGAAGATTTCTGGCCATAAATCAGAAAAGGCTTTCCGTCGTTATCTCAAAATTTCAAATTATGAGGCCGCCCAAAAATTGAAAGAGGCGTGGGGAATTGCATAAAAATAAAATCTTACTTTACCCTTTAGAGGAACTTCATACTGTCATTAAATAAATATTTAATGATATATACTTTTTGTTGATTTTCACATAATTAAAAAATACTTGGATTAACACAAAATTTGTGTTTGTTGTTCAAACAGATTTAAACTTAACTTTTGACCAGAATCAGTCTACTTTTGGTTGAAGATTTACATCTTAAAGGTTAGTTAGCATAGGGGTCTATTTTTAATTTTTACCATTGCTGGATAACAATACCCAATTGTTAATCCATTACTGCAAATTCTTTTGCTCCCCAGAGACGAAGCGTGATCTTATTAAGATTTGGGAGAAGCAACTCTGGATAATCCCAAATGTTATTCTGAAAAAAAATTAGCATTTCAACAAGTTACAGGCAACCATTTATAATTAATTTACGTCATTGTTGATAGAGATCAGTGATAAAATTTGACCAATTATGCTTGAAAACCCAAAAGTGAACATCAAACTAAAACTGGCCGCTTTATGGGCGTCCACAACATTTTGTTATATCTACGGTGATTATTTTGAGCTGTACACACCCGGCAAGGTGGACAGTCTCTTGATCGGTAAAAATATTTTGGACAACCCTGTCAAGTTGCTGGTGGCGTCCATCATCCTTGTCGTTCCCTCGGTCATGGTTGCCGCATCCGTCCTACTACCTCCCAAGGTCAACCGAACTATGAACATTATTTTTGGGGCTGTCTTTACCATAATGATGTTGTTCATCGGAATCAATTCTTTGACGGAGTGGTATAGCTTCTATGTTTTCCTGGCATTTGTGGAGAGCATCTTGACATTTCTGATTGTCCGGTATGCCATAAAATGGCCAAAACCCAAAGACAATGGATAGCCAAATCTCAACAAGAAATAAAAAAGCGAGGCTGGCAGGACTGCTCTATCTATTGCTGGTAATCTGCGGTTTGGCCTATCTTGTTTATGTCCCCTCCCAGATCGTGGATTGGGACAATGCAACAAGGACGTTGGAAAACCTCGAACGGAAAGAAATGCTGTTTAAACTGGGCATCGTTGCCGCCATTTGTTCTTTTATCATTTTTATACTTTTGCCCTTGGCACTGTACCGCCTGTTAAAAGAGGTCGACAAGAATGCCGCATTGCTCATGGCACTGCTGGCCATACTTAGCGTACCCATTTCATTTGTCAACATCCTGAACAAGTTCACCATATTAAGCTTACTTGAAACCCCTGAACCTCAAAAAGGTAACGATCTTGCGTACCAAGTGATGTTCTACTTGGAACAGTATAGCAATGGAACCGAACTGCTACAGATATTCTGGGGGCTTTGGCTGTTACCTTTCGGTTACTTGGTCTACAGGTCGGTATTTCTACCCAAATTGTTGGGAATATTGCTCATGTTGGGTTGTTTTGGCTATCTCATCACTTTTTTTGGAGGCTTCCTGTATCCAGGTTTTTCAAAAACCGTTTTTTCCACCATTGTTGCCCTACCCGCATCCATAGGGGAAATAGGAACATGCTTGTGGCTGTTGATCATGGGTACGAACACCGTTAAGTTTGCAAAAAAATGACACATGATGTTTTCATTTCAAAATTTCGGTATCTCGCATTGAAGTATTGTTATTAGAAATAACTAAATGTACCTTCTAACTAAAAAGATTTAGATAATTGAAAGGTCAATATATCCGTGTGAATTGGTAAATCCCATCTGGATAGTATTTGTACAGTTGCCACCCGTTTTAATTTTTTCTTTTTGCTTCCTCAATAAGTTTACCGTTTTCATAAATGTTCAAGGTTCCAATTTGGGCTCCAGAATCAATAAATTCATAGACAACATTCTCATAGTTAAAGTAGAAAGAATTCTCCGATTCGGGAAATAGGAGTGTGTTCCAACCTGGCTTTCCATCATTCACATCGGTCGCTCTAAGGAACTTTTCTTCTCTCTTGATATTTACTATTCTGTCGGGAAGCATGTAATCACCTACATATTTGTCCAGGATTTCAGTTTTCAATTCAACTTTGGCAATTGGTTGGTGGTCGTAGCTTATTATTCGTGCCAATTTCCATTCGTTATTTTCAAGCTTCCATAATGCAGTCATTTTTCCAGAACCTACAACCTTTTCCGTACCATCATTGATTTGCAAATAGAAAACATGGTCACAAAACTCAAGAGCACCATAATTATCCATTGGGTATACTTGTAGAGAACCTTTGGTCAACTCCCTTCTTAAAGGTTGTCTTGTCCTTTGTTCTTCCCCACAAAAAATGGCCATGTCCATCATTTCCTTTTCCTTGGATGGAGTCAACCCTGCCTTATCGTGAAAGAACTCAAAATCTTCTGATAAGTAGTAGGCATATTTTTCTAAATCACATACGTTTTGAGCTGAAAAATATAAACTATCCATTGTAGCTATTGTGCTGAAAAGTTCGCTTACCTGTTCCCCTTCTGGTAATGCTGTATCTATTACCGTCTCTTCTTTTTTAGAATTACAAGAAGTTAATATAATCAGAGCTGTAATCAGGCATAAAAGATTTTTCATCTTTAAAATGATTTTTTTAAAGATTGAGTTTTTTATTAATTGTTACAGTTCCAAATGTGTGGCAGCGTTTAGCTAAAATGAGTAAACGCCTCAGTTGATCGGAGTACTGAACTTTATATTCATACTTATCATTATTAAATAACCTAGTTTACGAATTCATTTTAGCGCCTGTGCCTGTTGCACAAGTTAATAAAAAAAGTGTTCGTTGATCATTGC
>TARA_R110000737_G_scaffold353276_1_pt1 | contig 14173 bp, 11 predicted proteins | sample TARA_R110000737 | Tara Oceans TARA_R110000737 (sample SAMEA4398027) | marine metagenome | biome: Polar Biome; feature: [SRF] surface water layer (ENVO:00010504); material: water (ENVO:00002006), including particulate matter (ENVO:01000060) such as... | depth 5 m
ATACTTGCGCCGCCACAATAGCTAAATGTTTACGTCCTGCTTCAATAAGATCTTGGTTAATACTTTCAACAGCCGTTACTTCTCCACGAAATACAAAAGACCCTTGCAATAAGCTACGCTTAATTAAACGTACCAGTTCACTAAGCTTACGTTTAGAAATTTCTATCTGGCCTGCACAATACTCTTTAACTTCTTGATCTGGCTCATTACGATACTTACTAGCGATTTCACGACAACGATAAATATCTCTAGTCAGATCTATCATCTCAGGCGTAGTGCGACCGACAATGAAAATATTGTGCTTTGCAAGTTTCTCACGGCTTTCACTGATTAAGCGTGCTTTTGTAGCCTCGTAGTCTTTAGGATCAACTAATTCAGCTATTGTTTGTACTGCATTACGCTCACCTAATAAAGACGCAGGAACCCCATTCTCATTTTGAGATTTTAGACCGGTTTGTACTGATAAGGAGCCATTTAGTTGTGTTGAAGGCAAAGGTGAATACGCTTCTTTCAAACACTCGTTTTGAATACGACTTAGCTCGATAGGCCGTAAAGGTATGGTTGCACGCTCTTGCTCTATGTTATTAAGTTTTTCACTAAAGAAGCATAGACTACCTTCTTGCTCTCCAAAAGGAACAATGGCATCGTTAATAAGCTCATCAACTGCTTTTTTCACTGCATCAGCATTAGATGCCGCCATAATATCTGAATGCATAAGGCTGGTTATATTTTGCAATGAAATTGGTAAATTACCTAAAATTTGCAACACACATACGGTCTTAGCAATATCTTGATGTAGCTCTGAGTCTGAAAAACGAATTTTAACTTTACCTACTGACTGATAAAGTGCTGGATAACCTTTTTCAATATCTTTTTTCAAAGAGTCAAATAAAGTAACTGTATTGGCTAACCAACCTACCGGCTGATTTGCAATAGGCTTGGTGACATCAGTCCCTTCAACCAAAATATCTTGGACGACTTTAATCGCTGAACGTAGACCAATACCACCCGTCGATTTAGCTAAAGAGCCTAACAGATGTAGCAGAATATCGAAGTGGGCAGGCAAGAATGGATAGAGATTAATAAAAGTCTGCTTATCAAAGTCAGCGCCGTAAGCGCGTGCATCTACAAGCTTTGTATGGTTACGTAGAGCTTGACCATGATTATCAAATAGATTCCCTAGTGTTGTTTCACCTGCTGGTGACTTACTGAGCAGGCGACTATAACAAATCTCTTTAATATCATTAGCTTCAAGGTCTATTTGTATTGGGAAGCGGTCTTTCAATTTATATAGTTCAGGAGAATTAAGTGAAGCTTTTGGATCATCTTCTGTAAGTGTTTGCTGTGCGGTACCGATTACCCAAACCTTACCATTACCAATATTTTTTAAGTTTTTGGCTAGGCCATCTAAGTTTAAAATAAGGTTTTGTCGTGATCCAACATACTGACCTACTTCATCGATAATAAAAATGATATGTTCTTTACCCGAAGCCTCACGGGCTATTTCAATCATTTCCTCTACACGATCATTTTCAAAACGGATTACTTCGCTAGCTTCAGTGTTGAATGATGAGGACGTTTTGAATAGTGTTGGGTACATCTGATGTGCTATTTCAGGAATAACACTGTCAACAATCAAATCATCATTGCGATAGTCATCCCATTCCTCTCCTTCAGTGTAATCTCTGAAAACTTGTAAAAACTCATCATGACGGTTTTCTTTTTTTAACTTTCTTTCAAAAGCTGCTACTTTCAAATTACGAGAATAACCTGCCCATTGTAGAACTTTGTAGTACAGGACTGTAGACACCTCTTCCATTGTCGCACCAGCCAGCTGCTCACTAGCTAAGTCAAGCATAAGGACAGCCGCAGGAAAACGTTTTGAAACAGAAGCTAGCAAAGCCTTCGTAGTTGATTTTTTAAACCTATCTTGAAGATGCTGGATAAAAGGTGTGCCATCAATTTTGATATTATCATCAAAAGCTAAGCCTAAATATTTTGTAAAAGAACTCTTACCTGAACCATAGAAACCCGAAACCCAGACACCTACCTCGTTTTGCCCGCCTGCTTCCATGGCTGCCTGCATCTTACTAAGTAGTTTTTCAAATTGCTCTTCGATGCTCTCAGTGACAACATACTCAGATATCTCAGCTTTTAAACGTTCCTCTTGAGATACCCCATAAGTAATGACCTTTTCAATAGTGCGGTAAATATCTTTATTATTATCAAATAAATTTTTAATTTCCATTATATATCCCTAAGTAAATCTCATTAATTAAGCCAGATTATCAGCCGCCTACATGTACTGAACGGTAGTTACCATCTTCCGGATAAAACCCTAAAAATTTAAGTTGGGTTTTACCTGTCCTCATACCTGGATAAAAAAATATAGTAGGTACATGAAATTTACCTTGAAGTTGGCTTTCCATAGACCCTATACGGAGATAAGGATGAAGTGCTTCAATATCTGACACTAATAAAATTGAGTTTGGCCTACCTTCAAGGTCGAATAACTTAGCTTCAAGCTTATTTTGTAATGCGTTTTTTTTGGTAAGTGCTTCTGCTAATGATTTATTGGTTTTTTGCCACTGCAAGCCTATATTTTCTGCTGAGTCTCTATTCTCAAGAGCCGCTGAATCTTGCTTTTCCCAGGTTTTCTTAATGAAAACAGGCATTTCATCAAAGACTTCTTGTACGGCTTTAGCCATGGAGAAAATATGGACATCCCAACCTTCATTTCGAAGTTTTGCTGCCCATGCAGGAAGCTGACGCTTTATTTTCAATATTTTTTGTGGATCAAAGATCAAATAAAAGATAGGCTCGAAGCTGGCATGCCCAAACTCTCGGCCTGCTCTTACTCGCTCCATTAACTCATTAAAATCAGTATTGAGCGATGACATCTATTACCTCCTCCATTTTTTTAAACTGCCAACTGATGCGAGTCACGTCACCTGCTGACTGCACAATTAACCAGTTATTTTTTGCTAGTGTTCTTAACTCATCACGTACTTCATTAGGCTCCATACCAAAAAGCTTCCACGACTCATGACTAATGATCGCGTTATCACCTAGACCGTTAAAATGTAAAAAGTGAGCTAAATATAAAGAAGTGTTTAAATGAATACGGATAGGTTGAATGGTTCGCGTAGGCGATCTGCCTGACGACAATAGATTATAGTCAGCACAGCAACCAATAAGATAAGAAGATACACGTTTAACAACCGAGTCTGCCCATGGTTTTTGCATTTTCCCTTCATCTATAGCATAGGCCATAAAATCCCGAGCATCTTCAGTAGTTATTGTATCGTGACCACCTGAGTAACGGTTCCAATATACTTCTATAATAAAATCCTGTAGAACTTTATTGGCTTGTGCAGTGTGTATCAAAAATAGCTGATTAATATCTTGTGATGATACAACTTGAGCCAGTTTTTTCAAATGAACAGCTACATTAGTTTTGATGTATCGAGGTGAGAAACACTCAGCAATAATATTGCGTAGTCTACGTGCCGTAACCATTGGAAATAAACCGGAACTTAATGCTTCTTCATATAACTCAGAAACCGTCATACCATGTTGGTATATCTCCAATAGAAGCTTAGTTTCATTAACGAGGCCTAGACCGGCTCCCAGTTGCGTAGTATAAAACTGATTTTGAGAAATATCTGAACTCATTACGCTTCCTTCATATAAGGAAAGCTTTTATAGCCTTCTTTAAAGGCATTAAGATAGTGCCTCGCTGCTACTTTCAGCATAAGCTCTAAACCCTCATCATTAAATACACCTATATTGACAGGCCCTTCAGACTTTTCAACTTCACTGTAAACCAGCTGTTCCAATGCTTCAAAAGCACTATCTTTACTTATCAGTCTTTCTTTCATATCGATATTTTGCACTGCTTTGGAAACTTCTCTTTCAAGTGAGTCTGGTAGCCTGTATAGATGGTAGTTTTCACCTACACCGATATATTCATCGTGTACCAATAATGCTGCCTCACACACTCCATGATACTGCGCTAACAGCATTGTTCTAGGATATGGATACATAAGGAAGGCTGGACTAGATGCACCGAGAAAATTACTTCCCCACCAATCAAATTGACTCTTTTCACCCAGATAGCCAATTAAAAATCGATAATTTAATACTAAGTCTACAATTGGCATTTTTCAAAATTCCATAAAATTCATATTTATTATCAAAATAACTTATACATGCTAACATTCTTATAAACACATTTAACAAGCAATTGTCTGGTTTTTATAAAGACTTGTTCAATATTGCTCTATATACCCTATCCGACGTACCAAACAAATAGCAGATTATCTCGTAAAGTATCGAAAAAGAGCGTATGCGATGGATAATTCAAACTATCCTACCATTCAAAAAAATAATGAAAAATGTTAGCTGATGTTGCGGGCTTACTTTCCAAAAACCCTACTATATAATTTAATTTTCTACTAATAACATAGGATTTCAAAGCGTCTTAAACATATCGAATTTTATTTACTATATGTTATCGCAGTAGTAGCATTCAGAATAACTCTCCGAACTGCTTATCGGTAGCTGTAATGTTGCCATTTTGATTATATTGACGGCTTCGGCTTTAAGTAGTGTACTGTATTAGGTTCTCCATTTTTTGTCCATGATAAACTCCACTTATTACGCTTAGTTTAACTGCTTTGACCGTACGGTTTCTTTAGCGTAGATCAATATCCAAGGTCAAGAGATAACTGATATGGAGGGCTTATAAGAGCTTAGCCAAATAGCGCGCATACCCACGCACTTAAGTTTTGGCAGGTATAAGGGCGAGGCTATTGCAGATTTAGCTGCGAGCTCTGAAGGTGCTGGTTATATTAAATGGCTGCTTACACAAGACAGTGTTGACCCTTATTTAGCTCAAGCATGCCAGCAAGCATTAGAGTCGGTATAAATATACTGATGTAGTCAGTTTGAGCTATGCTGAAAATTGAGATCGATACTAGAAATAGTTAACGCTAAAGTAGATCAAGTTCTTATTGAAACTATAACTTATTAGGTAATAAACCCCTCAATATTATGGTGTTTAAAATATTATTAATATCTGCATATGCCATGGATCAATCTTACTCTGACAATTCGAAAAAACTCTATACGCTATTATTTATATAGTGTAGAGGGCTGGGGTATGAAACTTACTTTTCTTAGGTGATGCTATTAATATCGGGGTTTGACCACTAAAGAACTGAGCTATGCCTCAGCATACATTGCCCTTAATCGAAAAGATTCAGGTTCATTACTAATACTGGTGCAGTAGTACGTATATAATTCATCAGCCATAACGTTCTTTTCAATACATGCCACTATATAAGAAGTAGTATCTAGTGAGGGGCTTTCGCTACTCTCCATACCTAACAATAGCCCTTTAATATTAAGGTTTTTAGGGAACTGACCAACCAACTCACTAGCTGCTTTTTTTGCCATATCTGTTTCAGATCCATCTGTTATATGAATTTGAATAAATTTATATAATTTTTCTCGTTTGAATAAGCTTTTAATATCGATAACATCTATACCTATTAAACCACGTGGACTGATATTCAATAACTTAACTACTTGACTTACGTCTTCAGGCTGACATTTAACAATGCCCTCTATAATATCTAAGCGATCAAAATCCATATCATTTATTTGCAATCCCACTAAAAACCAAGCCTCTGACTTCTCTTTTAGCTCTAGTAGTGCCTGCTCATCCCAATCCTCGCTGATAATAAAACAACCAATAACAGACTTAGGGTAACGATCCATAATTCGTTGGTATAGAAATGCATTAGGTCTGTCATCTATATACGATTCGTCCAGATGGTATTTCATCGCTATACTCACTGATAATTAATGTTTCTTGGTATGGTTGGAAGTATCAAATTTTAGTGCGAGTTAAATCATATTCGGTTTTATTTACTTATATTGCTGGTCATTGATTTGCCTTAGCATCTTGATAGTCTTTATATCGTAATTGCCTTCAAAATACTGATCCAAAAGCTCGTCAAAAATACATTTTTTATTAGAGGATGCTAAAGTAAACAACGTAAGTGAAGATTGCAGCTTCAAATTGTCCGGTGAACCAAAGATATTTAAAGCGCTTTTATCAGGGTGCGACAGCAATAGTTCAGTACACTCTATGAGCCGTGCTCCAAGCACCTCATGCTGCAAATACGCTTTCGCTTGCTCCAGACTCTCTATTGCAAATCGTCGAGACATTTTACTATGCCCTAACCCTTTCACCTGTGGAAAAATAAACCACATCCAATGCGTGCGCTTACGACCTTGGGTCAGCTCTTCAATCACTTGTGAATAGATGGCATCTTGAGCTTGGATAAAGTCATCAAACAAATCTTTATCTATTGTTGTCATTTTTCACACTCCTTACGATTTAATTAATGAGCATTTGCCTACCTGCCATGCTAACCAGCCACATATATCGCCCCCATCCAATAATGGTCAGGTTTATCAATCATCCTATTGCCGTAAAACACTTCTGAATCATCAGAAATCCGACTTTCAACAGCAGTTGTGACGCTAAAAAACTCATCAAGAGATAGCTTATGATCGCTTTCAATATCAAGCATCATATACTGGATACTAAGACCTTCAGGAATTTGATTGAGCAGATGATTAACGGCACTTTTTACTTGTTCTGAATCTGGCATGCCCGTTACTCTAGTCTGTATAAACTTAGCAGTCTTTTCAGCCCCACAGGATCTTCTAATATCATTAACATCTATACCAGCCTTATCCCGATCAGATAGTACTGATTCAAATACGCCTATTACCTGCCCGACTTCATCCGCTTTGCAAATAATGATCCCGTCTATTACTTTGAATCTATCAATTTGCTTATCTGTGGTTTGTAGCGCAAACAATGTGCAACCGACTTGTTGTTGTAGATTTAGCAATGACTATTCATCCCAGCCATCTTCGATAACAATAAATCCAACCTCAGACAAGAGGTAGCTATCTGATTGTGGCGTATATAAAGTAGCTAAAGGCATGGGCTCTATCTGAAGCTCATCACTACGTTCCTCATTGATATCGTTTTTTATAGTCTGTTTATCTTTAAAAATACTATCTACTGTCATACTCGGCTCCTTTTTAAAGTAAAAATATTAATTACGGTTATAAAGCTGCATCCCACTTTCTAGTCGCTCAAGAATAACCGTCTTTAACTCTAATGGTTCAATGACGACGGACAATTGCGACATACTTACCAGCCAATCTTGCAGACGAGTAGTATTAGCAACTGTAGCGCTGACCTGATTCCAAGTGTCATCGATAATAGTAATTTGCTGATCTATCGCTAGTGGGCGCTCATAAAGGTGCTGACAGGCATATTTCTGTACTTTTAAAACCAAGTTGATTTCAATATTTTTACCAAACTCTAGCTTGCCTAGCTTCTGTAAGCTATCTAATGTAAAAATGTCACGCCCTACCCAGTCAGGTATTGGCTTATTTATGACTACTACCTCGGTAATACGGTTGACTGCAAAGTTGCGATGCTCCTCTAGCAATACGTCATCATCGACATGATCATTTACTGGATTAAAACCTGTGAGATAGATTATATTGTCAATAAAGATCAGTCCTTTGGGATACACCACTCTTTGACTTGCCTGTCCTTCCCATTTATTGTGATAGCATATTTGTAATTGACGACTTTGCAGCAGAGCCTGATGAATACTTCCAATCACCTCACTATCAAGCGTTGGCGCTTGCACAATACTAGATAAGGTGATGAGATGATCTTGCCATTGTCCTAGCCGACTTTGATGAAATTTGTCTTTATCCTGTCGACGTAATTGAGTGAGCTTGTCTGTGATTTCTTGTTTAAAAGATAGTGGTAAGTAGTTTGCGGTATATTTATCCAGCATTTCCCAAAAGAATACCGTTTGCTCGTTAATGACATCGATACTAAAGCTAGATTCAATATAAAACCGTGCCATCTTGCCACTGATATTCTTGCCCCATGCTGGCACCCGAATTAATGCGTCACTATAGAAAATATCGTTAAAGACTTGGTTTAAGCCAATTAGATCGTTCTCTAAGTTTTTACGCTCATTTGTATAATTATCAGGATCATTACCGTAGTTTTGCATAAGCTCAGTGAGTGACACAGCATCAGTTTCACTCCGAGGAAGGCTTTGATATAAAGCAAAGAGACGTGCTGACTTTGTATAGCTGGCGATTGGATATGTAGGCATATGGGTTGCTCAGTTAAGTAGTAAATTATGAAGCGAGCTTTAAAAAATATGTTCAATCAAAACGAACCAATATTGCTGTGCCATTATCATAAGCATTGCCATCAGAGTCATAAATTTGGTTCTTAAGATTGATTAGCCAAGCTTGTAAATCAGTTTTGGCACTGATAGGTTGCCATTCATGGCTTGTCACTAAGTCGTGGATACCATCCGTACAGACCAAGATACAATCGCCGCTATTAATATCAATTTGGCAAGAGCTATCTTCTGGCGCTTCACTACTTAGATAACTGTCATCAGCCGTCAATGCAAAGCACTCTGTAATACTATATAGACTCCCCGCCATTCCTTCTCGGTTATAGTCAGCGAACTTCGCTTGGCTACCTTGCTCTTGTGCTTTCTGGTCAATGAGCTCATTCAATAGGTTATGATCTCGAGTCAGGCACTGCCACTGTGACGTACCTTTAGGCAGCCAGTACACACGGCTATCACCCACATGCGTGATTGTTGCTTTTATTATTCCATCATAATTTAACTCACAGGCAACCATCGCGAGCGTTGCCGCTGCACCATGACGCTTGGATAAGTGCTTGGTTTGATTAATCAGCTGATGGATACTATCTGAGCAGATATGCTTCTGATCGTTCCATAACCGTCCGATTGCTTTTACCACCGCCTTTGAGCAGTGCTGCGAATGATGAGAGCTGGCAACACCATCAGACACTGCCAAGCAGAAAGGCACTACTGCTGATGTCACTGCCATCATGCCTAAGTCTTCTTGATACCAGTTATCTAAAAAGAAAAAAGCATCCTGCTGCAATTTATTACTGGCATTACCTTGAAAAGTGATTGCACAAGCTTGTGCGATAGAGGAAGTACTCCATGAAGGGCAATTATTCGAAGAAGCAATCATGATGGTAAGCCTATCTATTTATCATATAGATCAGTATAGCGGACAACCTGTAAAATAAATTTACAGGTTGCCCGCTATACTAGACTATTGACGATATATATATTAATTCAATAAATAAAAACTAGATTAACTAAAGAACTAATGTTTGTTATATAATTCAGTAAATTTGCTGCTCTGCATTACAGTTAAAAGTTAATTATAACAACTAATGTAAGCATCAAACCCTTGACAATTACGGATATTGAAGTAGCTACTAACCTTAATATTTAACATATGCTTGCTCATTCTTATAAAATAGAATGTTTCTATGAGCTTTATAAAATATAGCTTGCATGGTTTTTCAATCTTTGTATTTTTCTTAGTTAAATGCAAGCAAATTGGGGTTTGATGTGGTAAGAAGCTCTTTAATCGCTACTCCTACTTATAAGGAACAACCCGCCATCGCCATCATCCTCTTCGATATGCACATAGAAATCCAAGCACTATAAACGAGACTTGCTAAAACGCAGGATATTAAGCAGGAATTGCTGACTGGCAAGATATGATTACTACATTCACTATTGAAAATTGAGGAATCACAATGCAAGATAATGCATTAATGCTAAAGCCAATCAATGATTTACTTGACAAAGAGTTTTACATACCAGCGTATCAACGGGGTTACCGTTGGACTAAGAGACAAGTAACTGACCTACTTGAGGATATTAAAGAATTCCAACAGCAAGTCGAAAATAGTACTAATGCTAAAGATAAATTTTATTGCTTACAGCCCATAGTAGTTAAAGAGCATGGCAACAAATGGGAAATTGTAGATGGTCAACAGCGCTTAACCACAATCCATATTATCTTAACCTGCCTTAAGGAAATCCTTCCCTTAGTTGGAAAATCTCGATATCAAATCAGTTATGAGACTAGAACTGACTCTTCTGAGTTCTTAGCTAATATCAACGAGGATCAAGCCGAAGACAACATCGATTTCTTCCATATTGTAGAGGCCAAAAAGGCCGTCGATGAGTGGTTTAAAGATAAAGGCAATTATCGAATACAGCTTATTCAAACTTTGCTTAATGAAGATGAGATTGGCAAAAATGTTAAAGTTATCTGGTATGAGCTTGGTGAGCATGAAAATGCTACTGAAGTATTTACTCGATTAAACATGGGTAAAATTCCATTGGTGAACGCTGAACTTGTGAAAGCATTGTTTTTAAAATCTAGCAATTTTATTGATAATAATCAAAGCATAAAAGAACAAAATAAATCTATAAGATTAGAACAAGCGAAGATATCTCAAGAATGGGATTCAATTGAAAAAAGCCTGCAAGATGATGCGCTTTGGTACTTTATAAGTAATAAAAACATCAAAACCAACCGCATTGAGTTTATTTTACAGCTTAGAGCATTGGAATTTAAAAACAGTCAAAACCTTATCGATAACGATAAGTTTAAAACTTTTATCCAATTCAATAAATGGTTTGATAATAATCAAGTCGATATAAGCAATGAATGGCTCGAGGTCAAAAAAATATTCATGACTTTAGAAGAATGGTTTAACGACCGCACGTTATTCCATCTAATCGGCTACCTAGTATCTCAAAATATCAGTATTTCTGAAATATTTAAGCTGAGTAGTAATAGCAAAGGTAAAAAAGATTTTCATAAGCGCTTAATTAAACGCATCCTTCATCTGATATTTAACGTGAAGATAGATAATGTGCTATCTCATAGTAATCTAAGGAATACAATAGATAACTACCTAGCTGAGCTGAGCTACGAAATCAGTACAACAAACCACCTACGCCAAATCCTACTGCTATTTAACATTGCAAGTCTGCTAAACAATCCAGATTCTAATGCTCGCTTTCAGTTTGAAAAATTTAAACTGGATCAGTGGGACATAGAGCACATCCGCTCTGTTAGCTCAGAAATGCCGGAAAGTAAAGACAAGCAAGAACAGTGGCTTGAGCAGGTTATTGAGTATATTTCTGATAACAACACACTAGCTGAACCAGCCCTCCTACCACCTAACGACTTGGCTGAAGCACAACTTATCAAAACCCAGGCCATAAAACTTTGTTCTACATCCTTTACCAAGGATCAGTTTAAAGATATATACGACCGTGTCATCAAATTATATGATCCCAACAGTAATGATGAAGTAGACAGTTCTATAGGTAACTTAACCTTGCTTGATAGCTCCACTAATCGCAGCTACAAAAATGCCATCTTCCCTATCAAACGAAAACGGATAATCGAGCTGGATAAACAAGCTACCTATGTACCTTTATGCACTAAAAACGTGTTTTTGAAGTATTACAGTGAAAACGTAGACAAGATGCTGTACTGGGAAACTAAAGATAGCGAAGACTATCAAGAAGCTATGCTAGATATCATGACTGACTTTTTTACTGAAACGGGAGCTCAATAATGAATATGGGAGAAAAGCTGACCTTTAATGGGTTATTTGATCGAGTCGAATTTGTTGAAATTCCAATCATCCAACGCGACTATGCTCAAGGTAGAAAAGACGAGTATGAAGTTAGAAATACGTTCCTAGATGCTTTATATCTGGCATTAACTGCTGATCATACTAATGCCAATCAATCCCTAGATTTAGACTTTATTTATGGAAATATTGACTATGGTATATTTTCGGTACTTGATGGTCAGCAACGACTGACCACTCTGTTTTTATTACACTGGTTTTTAGCAGTTAAAAACCATCGAACTGCTGAATTTAGAGAGCGTTTCACAATAAATAATAAGTCACGCTTCACTTATAAAACCCGTCCGAGCTCAACGGAGTTTTTTGATGCCTTAACTGCAGATGATAGCTTTAAAAACAAGCTCACTCAACCAAAGGACTTAAACACTTATTCAGTAAGCGAGCTAATTAGCGACAGTAATTGGTTTTATCTATCATGGAAGCAAGACCCTACTGTTCAAGCCTGCTTGCATATGCTTGACACCATTCAGAAGAAATTCTCGGAATATGAAGGTGACTTATACCAGAGACTAATAAATATAGAGACTCCTTACATCACATTTCAGTTTTTGCGTTTAAAGTCTTTTGGTTTATCCGACGAGCTTTATATTAAAATGAATGCACGTGGTAAACCTCTGACTTCGTTTGAAAACTTCAAGGCCAAGCTTGAGCAAATCATAGAATCGTACACTGACGGCTGGCCGGACTATAAATTGGATATTACAGGCTTTAATGATAACCGTGTAGATGGCTATAAATATTTTATCCATAAAATCGATACCCATTGGGCAGATTTATTTTGGCCTTATAGAAACCTATTCTCACAGGATAATACTTACGATGATGAGCTTATGAACTTCATTCGCTTAATCATCTTATATCAATATCTACTAGATAAGAAAGACTCATCTAAAGCACCAGCAAAAGATGACTTAAGCGTGCTTATGGGTACAGGATCTAAGCTATCGCCTACTACAATATCTGAATATGAAATCCTAAGCTGCTTAAACCAAAAATTTATTATTCGTTTAATCAGAATTTTTGACTTAATCGAGGACCAAGACTCTACTCAAAAAATAAAAACATATCTTCCTAATCAAAAATACTATACCGAAGAAGAGACATTCAAAAAAGTTCTATTGAATGAAACAAGCTATGTCGACAAGATTAGATTTTTTGCGTTTTACTCTTACCTGTCAAAGCATGATTCGTCATTAAATCAGACTGAACTGAGAAATTGGACACGCGTTATCTACAACCTAACTGAAAATACTATCGTCGACGGCTCAGACGACTTTTATCGTGCCTTACATTCAATTGAGGCATTAAACGAGCTTGATGAGCCAGTTCTAGATATCCTAGTGAAAAATACTAATATAACTGGATTTTTAGGCGACCAAATTCTAGAAGAAAGAATAAAGGCTCATTTACTATTAAAGTCAGAAGACTGGCAATCGGCAATTTATACGGCAGAGAATCACCCATTTTTTAAGGGTCAAATTGGTTTTCTGTTGAATTTTTCGGGAGTTTTAGCATTTTATCGTGAACATAAAGATTGCAATTGGAATGAGGTAGATAACAACCAATATCTTATTCAATTTAATAAATATGCGAAATCAGCGGGAAGAATATTTAGCTTGATTGAAGATAGCATTAGTAATCTCGAGTACCGTTGGGAACGAGCTGTACTTAGTAAAGGGGTCTACTTTACCAAAAGAGATACTCGTTTTAATATGCTACACACACGTTCAACTAAGGACAATATTAGTCGAGATCACAGTTGGAAACGTCTATTGCGTATCGGCTCTAATGAGATGGAAACTAAGCAAGAATATATCAAAGCCGTATTAGATGATAAAAATTATGATAATGATGATATTACTAATTCACTAGAGAAAATCTATAATCAGGCTTTGGAAAAAGGTCAGGTTGAATATTGGCGTAAAATGCTCATTGAGCACTTTACTATTTTTGGATATAGCAAAAGAGGATTTATAGAATTTGAAGATTCTCAGATCACAATTCTTGGAAAATCCCAAAGAAATCATTATCACTCTGAGTTTTATACTAAAGTTATTGAAAATAAATTGCGAAAAATCGAAGACTCCTTCCCTTCTTTACTAAAACCTTTTACCCATTTACATTATCATGAAGTTAAATCCAGATATGAGTCAGCAGGCTTACATGTAAAAGGCTGGGACTTTGATGGTCAGCTATTTTCTATTGAAATAACAAAAGCAGATGACCATTTTAACATCATCTTTAAAAACAGCACTCTCAACTCTTATCCCGAACCAATTAAAGACTTATTACTAGATTCAGGATTTGAACGCATAAGTCCAAAACAAGAGCTAGATACAGTAGCTCATCCTGCTTACTTCATTAACACCGAACAAACTACTGTAGAAGATGTTATTGATAACCTAGAAAGATTATGTGAAAAGTTAAGGACTATCAATGATGAGTAACGCCAACCAATAGGAACGCATAAGAGAAATTATTTGGGGCTGTCCTAGATAACTAGTTCAAACCCTGTTTAACCCATTG
>TARA_R110000737_G_scaffold53658_6_pt1 | contig 14144 bp, 10 predicted proteins | sample TARA_R110000737 | Tara Oceans TARA_R110000737 (sample SAMEA4398027) | marine metagenome | biome: Polar Biome; feature: [SRF] surface water layer (ENVO:00010504); material: water (ENVO:00002006), including particulate matter (ENVO:01000060) such as... | depth 5 m
ATCAGCTGACTCACACAGCTTCCTAACTACTGCCCACTGCAAAGGAGAAAGGTCTTGCGCTTCGTCTACAAACATCACATCTAAACGAGGGGCTACCCCTCGCTCTAAAAACTGCTGGAGCATATCGGTGTAATCTAAAAGTAACTTGTCTTCTTTGAAAAGTTTAAGCCCCCTAGCGAATCGTTCTAGCTCAAACCACCCCACTACATCGTCTACGTCCTGCCACTGGTTCTCTAGTGTCGTCTGTCTCATACGGGCTAGGTTTTCTATAAACAAAAGCCTGTCGTCCTTAGATATCCCTGATATGTGTCCTTCTTCAGAACCGAAAGAACCTGACAGTCGTAGATTAAGCTTCTCATTCAAGTCACTGAGGTCTGCTGCACCTAGTACGCTTTCTTTAGTCAGCCCTAGCTGTAAAAAACATAACGAGTGTAGCGTCCTAAAATATGGTAATTGATTTTTATTAATTTCAAACCGAGCAATAGCCCTGCTCTTGCCTTCTTGCACAGCTTGTTTAGTAAATGTGAAAAATCCAATGCGCTCGGGCTCAGTCCCCCTTTCAAGTTCCTCTTCCAGAAGTCCTAGCAATGTACTGGTTTTGCCGGTCCCTGGCGGTCCTAATATAATCTGAGCCTTACTGCTTAACACTAAATTATTCTTTCGTCAAAGGTAGGAAGTTCATGCACCTCGCTCTGTGTTTCAAAATCGTCTATGTGCCAAACATTAGCTCCCCTTCCTTTTATATTAAAGAAGTGGGAATTCCCTCCAAAATCTTTTAATTTAGCGGTGAGTTTATTCCTAGGGTACTCTCTAAAGTTCTTCCTATGTAAGAAGTCCATTAGATCCGCGAGTCTAAAATAAGTTCTACCTTTATTAGACCATGGTTTACCCAATAGGATCTCATCCTTTTCCCTAGCCGGTCTCTCCGTACAGAAAGTTTCTAACAACTCGTTAAAATGCCCCTCTGTAGACGCGTCTTTAGGAACCTCGATAATAGTCAGAACGTCTAACAGCTGCTGTATAATAGATCGCCAAACATTATCCCGAACTTTCGGTGGGATTATGTTTAAACTATCCATACACTTACGCTGAAACTTCGTCTGGTTTAATAACTCTTCAGTCTCAAGTTCTAGCCTTCCACCCTCTACGTCTAAGAACCAGATAGGCGGGTCACTGTTCTGTTTCGTTAAGTTACTGAATAACGGTGTTCCTCCTGAAGCACCTACTCCGAACTTTCTAGTCCTACACAGAGGACTGTTACAGAAACTTGAGATTGGTTGGTCATTACATTTATAGAAGTAATCTTTCTTTTGTAATTGTTTTGCTACCGAGAGCACCTCTTGGGCACTTAACGGTGGTTGCATATGTTTATGATTAATTTCTTCTAGTTTCTTTTCCCAATCGTCTGGGAACTTCTTACGCAAGAACACGCCTACATTAAACAGTCCCGAGTTCCGCATGCCTTTAGGGAACCCCTGAGCAATTAAATGCTCTAGGCATGGGGGCGACTGATCTAGCCATTGGGCGTCTTCGACTACAGGTGCAACCTCTAAGTCAGTGAGCTCTTTTTCTGTAAGAACTAACGTATCGGCGTATTCTAAGAACTTATCTGGAGATAACACTTCGCCTTTAGCACCGAATGCATACCCAGTTGAATCCTCTCCCCCAAAATATGGCATATTAAGGGAGCTGCCTCTATCGCCTCTTTCTAACAATAACTTAGATTGTTTTGGAAATATTTCTGCTTGCCCGAACCCGATTGCAGAAGCCACTTGCCGTAGTTTCTTCTGCAAGGACGAAGCCGGTACAGGATCGAAAACAAACAGAAATAAATGTGCGCCACCGCTCTTAGAGCGACAGACTATAAGAGGAAGTTTAAACTTTTTAAGTTTTTTGGCCAAGCCTTTTAGGTCGAGAGTAAACTCATCGATATCTATGGCTCCCCAAACACAGCTATTGTTTTCATCTATTGGCACTAAGCCAAGTCCTTTTTCTCCTTTTAAATGTTGACCCCATAAATCATGTAACTCTTTTTGGGTAATCGTTTGTGATATTGTTACATAATTCCCTTTTGCTTTCCCATCTTCCCGCGTTTCCTTCGTCGGGGTAAAGACACTATAACCGTGTCTCAGCCCCGCGAAACGGTGGGCAAACTGCTCTTCTAACGACATTGCTCACCTTTCTACTTTTTAAAACGGAATTTCCTCGCTGTCTTCTCCAGCATCAGCTCCGGATTCTTGTTTAACTACAATAGATCCACCTTTAGCTGCTTTCATAAAGTCTAAAGACAGCCTAGCTAGTTCTATCGGAGTTGGCTTTTCTCTCTCAGCGGTAACACCGTACCACGAGCCTAAATCATTAGACTGTTCAACAGTCCTAACTCGGTAGATGTAAGAGAAAATAGGTGCGAGAACAGAAGTACCTTCTGCATTTTTAACCCTAGCAGTACGCAACATAGAGTTCCAACGCCTAGAAAATCCCAGCTGAGATGACGCAAAACTGAGTAGAACCTGCTCCGGTTCAGTTTCGTCATTAACAATCAGTGAGAAATACTGAGCAGTCTCTTTAATCTCGTTACCGTTATCAAGAATATACTCTTTCTTGTCGTTGCGGCTACACTTCTCTAAGATAGATGCATCGTGGTCAGAGCTAACGAACCCCCCACCCTGTGTTCTAGGAACCCATTCTATCCACTGCTTAGAATATACGCAGGGGATAACTAGTACGCCTTCGTCACCGTCGTACACTTCATTGGTTACTGTATTAAACAGCATCCCTTGTCCTGCTCCTTCAATATACTTACCGTCACTCTTTTTGAGTTGCGGAGACATTGCTTGGATTACCCTAAGAAACGGTATTGCGAAGTCATTACCGCTTGCTTCTTCTAGCCCTGTACCCTCCGACAACAAGTCGGTATCGTAGACAGCAACTTCACTGTCTTTCTTTTCTGCTACTTGTTTATTAGCCATTGTAACCTCTATTTAATGTTGGCGCGGGATCCCACATAAATCCCGAATATTTCTGCAGGAATATCCTTCCCACTTGTGATTTGCTCCTTTATGAACGCATTGAGCGTCTGCGGATGAACACCTTGTTTAACGCTTGGATCTAGACCCTGTTGTTGTAACGATTCGATAGTCGCGGTCGCTTTTTTATCTTCGTCTTTCCCAAATTTTAAAGTAACTTCGTTTTTAATTAAGCTACCGTGATTGTTATCAACTAACCAGCCCATCGCATCATCCCGATGTTCTTCCGATATATATCCTTTATAAAAAGGTTTAATCGTGATCTTAGATCCGTTAGTCAATACAATCTCTGCAAGGTTTGATTCCTGCATCGCTTCGGGAAGTTCTAGTTCAGCCACCACGCGGTGTCGATCTTTTGTTTCCTTTAGCTTGTTTTCAAGATCAGCTATTTCTTTTTCAAGGTCTAGCTGCTCTTGAGCTTTAGCGGATACTTTAGATAATTCAGTATCCGAGGCTTCTTGCTGCCACTCTTCGACAGTAGATGTTCCTGTAAGTTCCTCGAAACTTAGCTCTTTATCAGACATGGAGTTCTCCTAGTTCTTCTTTAGGGGGGCTGTAACCGTGGACATCTATCGACACTGGGTAGTACATCGCCTCTTGTCGATCCCATTTCAGTACGGTAAATTTCCCACCGTTGTGCTGGGCTGCTACTGCGCAAACTAATCCAATAGCTGCTGGGTCTCCCATTAACAACAAATAGTCGTCATCGTTAAAGTCTATAAGATGTTTCTTTAACTCACGAACTACGTTAGTTGTCCCTAACATAAGGTTAGTCTTAGCTCCTAGTAAAAGCTGCAACTTCCCGAATTTCATGGCTGGTGCTAAATTGCGTCCAAGAACTTCCTGAACTACAAATACAGTCATTCTTCTTTCTCCTTTATACGAACTTTTTTAGTCTAAGGGATAAGCCCTTGGAAAGTAAAGGGGTATTTATTGTTACTACTGGAATGAGAAATGTTGCTGTGGGATATAAGCATTTCTATTCGTAACGACGGGCTCGTATAATACTGCTATAGGTTTTTTTGGAGTCTGTATGACAAATAATATTATTAATTTCCCAGAAGATGTTGATCTAGTAAAGGATGAAGAGAAGGTCGGCTTAGTATGCCCCACATGTGAAAGCCCCTACTGGCGAGTGTTTGAGGCTCATGTGATGCAATGCTCTGAATGTGGGCAAGATTGTTATATGGAGTTACCAGACGAAGAGCTGGAAGAGTAATACTACAGGTATAAATAACGTCGCTGTAGGTGATTTCGCTGAACGCAAATACTACGGGTATAAATAATAAGGTGATAGGACGGCGGTCGGTTATACCGCTTTAGTAGCGAATACAACCAAGGGTTGACTCGACCCTGGAATCAAGCGTGGCTCACTTGTGGTTGGAAACGAGCTATCTATTAGTTATATAGTTTATCTGTAGAATTTTACTTTTTTTAAAAAAATTAACAGAATCGTCTAATAGAGTAATAGAACTAATAGATATAGGGTTAAAGAGTTGTTCTGTAAGGGATTTTACAGTGAGTCTGTTTTAATAGAAAAGCTATTAGTTATTAGAAAGAAAAGAAGGCCATGAGAAAAAGTTTACTTTTTCATATAAATTCTTCTCTCTATATATTATTCTTACCGTAGAACTTAGAAAGGATTTGGATGAAATACGAGTTTAAAACTGAACCGTATGCTCATCAGAAAGACGCGTTATTAAAATCTTGGAACAAAGAGCATTACGCGTTCTTTATGGAAATGGGCACAGGTAAGTCAAAAGTCTTAATAGACAATTTTGCTATTCTTTACAGCAAAGGAGTTATTAATGCGGTCGTTATCGTAGCTCCTAAAGGAGTCTACAGGAACTGGTCGGAACGAGAATTACCGATACATTTACCGGAGTATATAACACATAGGCTAGGGGTCTGGTTTCCTTCACCTAAGAAAGAACAGAAACAAAAGCTACTTGATCTGTTTGAAGTTACTAATGAACTAAAGATATTAGTAATGAACGTAGAAGCGTTTAGCACTAAGAAAGGATTTAAATTTGCAGAAAACTTTATTCTATCTCACCAGACGCTCTTAGCGATTGACGAGTCTACTACTATAAAGAATCCGAAAGCAGCTAGAACGAAAGCTCTTATCAAATTAGCTAATAATTCTAAATACCGTCGCATTCTTACAGGGTTTCCTATTACCCAGTCTCCCCTAGATCTGTATTCACAGACCGAGGTTCTCTCTCCAAGTCTATTAGGATTTAGTTCTTTCTATTCGTTTCAGAATCACTACGGACAGGTTGTCAAACGCCAGTTCGGAGCGAGATCTTTCAGACAAGTAGTCGGATACCAGAATCTAGAAGAGCTTTCTCAACGAGTAGACCAGTTTTCTTATCGTGTTCTAAAGAAAGACTGCCTAGATCTACCAGACAAAGTTTATCTTCGCAGAGAAGTTGAGCTTACACCAGAACAGAAGAAGATCTACGGTGAATTAAAAGAGTTCGCTATAGCAGCACTAGGTGAGATGGAACAAGTTTCAGTGAACAATGTCTTAACCCAGATGCTTAGACTGCACCAAATAGTCTGCGGGTATACGAAGACAGATGAAGGAACTGAGATACCGATAGAGAACAATAGACTGGATGAATTGATAAACGTGATAGGAGAGATGCGCGGGAAGATTATTATCTGGGCAAACTACAGACACAACATTAAAGAGATATTAGAGACTCTACAGGAACTAGGTGGGCCTGACTGCGTAGCGAGTTACTACGGGGATACCCCAGATGATGAAAGAGAAAGCGTTATCGAACGCTTCCAAGACCCAGAGTCAGAACTACGATATTTTGTAGGAAATACTCAGACAGGAGGTTACGGGATTACACTGACTCAAGCGCAAAATGTAATCTACTACTCGAATAACTTTGATTTAGAAAAAAGACTACAGTCCGAAGACCGCGCACATCGCATAGGACAGGTTAATAAAGTGACCTACGTTGATTTAGTTTCACCTCAAACCGTAGACGAAAACATTGTCAAAGCCTTAAGAAACAAATTAAACCTCGCCCAAGAAGTTTTAGGCGATGAAAAATGGAAAGACTGGCTAAGTTAAGACATATTAGATCTTAATAGAGCAGCAGCTTCTTCAAATGCGATTAAAGCTTGTTCTGCGCCCATTAACTCTACAGTAGTTGTTACAAGTTCAGGCGCAACGTCAACCCCAGAAATATTTTCAAAATCCGGTAAAGAGTCTTCTGTTATTTCAGGATTTAGCTCAGCACCCATCTCAGTTAGACGATCAACTGGAGGAACAACTGGAGGACCACCTTGGGGAACAACTGGAGGACCACCTTGGGGACCACCTTGGGGAACAACTGGAGGACCACCTTGGGGAACAACTGGAGGACCACCTTGGGGAACACCTGGAGGACCACCTGGAGGACCACCTTGGGGACCAACTGGAGGACCACCTTGGGGACCATTTCTTAGTTGATCTAGTCGGTTCGGTGTTACGTTAAGTGGCATCGCCATAATTAAGTCCTTGGTTTGTTTGGTCTAAAAGCGTTTTGAAAAGGAGCTACATTAGTATTGAAATTAGTTAAGTCCATAATTCCATTAGGCACTTCTCCACCTTGTGCCGCTGAATAAGAAGAACCCCCAGTAAACGGGTTAGAATATTGCGTGTTTAATAAGGGGCTATTTTGCCCCCATTCCGAGGCACTTTGTGGAGCATTATAGCTAGAATAGCTAGGGGTAAATGTTTTTAGATAAGTGCTGAACGGGTCTTGTCCTTGCCCTTCTCTTTGACCTTGTATTAAATTAGCCATTGGGCTACCTCCAGGAAGGAATGAAGACCCAGACTTAAACTGAGAAGTAGAACCTGTTCGTGGCCCACTGGGGGAAACAGAAGAAAAGAAGCCACTTAGTTCGTCTTTAGTATCAGAAATTTGTTGATTTACTGCATCAGCTTCGTATTGAGAAGTTACATCGGCATACTGCGTCTCTAACTCTCCTAATCTAGTAGTTAAATCTTCTATCGTTTTATTAAAGTCAGCTGTATCTAAACTATTCTGAAGATCGTCCTGTGTTAAATATTGACCCTCATCCGGTAAATATCCTTGCAGTTGTTCTGGGGTTAAGTAGTTTTGAAAAAGACCTTCTAGCCCTGCTAATTCTTCTTGGGTAGCGTAGTTTGTTAATGCATCTTGGGTGACAAACTGTCCTTGTTCACCCATTTGCGTAGCAATTAATTCGTTTATTTGTTCTTCAGACAGACCAGAGGTAGCTGCAATTTCTGCAACTTCTTCTTCGGTTAACCCCGCCTCTGTTTCATTTTCAGAAATTAACTGGTCAACTAAAGATGCAATTTCGTCCCTAGTTAAAAGACCCTGTTCAAATAACTGTGCATATTGTTCTTCTGAAAATTCAAAACCGCCATTAAGCATCCCCATGACGTTTTCTTTAGTCAATGTTTGGCTATTAATTAACTCTTGTATTTGTTCTGCGGTTAGCGTACCCGAAGCAATTAACTCTTCGAGACTTGGACCAGTGTCTGTTATAGGAGCTGGGGCTGTTTCAGTTGTTTCAGGAGGTGCGGTTGGTTGGGTAGGTATGTTTATAGGTACATTTTGCCCAGACCCAGGGAACTCAGGAATCTCGATAGTGCCTGGACCTATACTTCCAGGAACGATACCTAAGTCTTGAGTTTGTAGATTACCCTGTTCTATTGCCCTTATCTGCGCGGGGCTGAGTCCTTGTGGATTAGTCGTAGCTTGAATAGGTTGTACATCTACAGGGCTACCCATTATTGCGTCAAGCTCTCCAGGACTGTCCATTATTGCGTCAAGTTTTTCAGGACTGTTTGCTATTAGTTTTTTGAGATTATCTGGTAACTCAAAACCACCAGCACCTCCTGCGAACATTCTTTTAGGATACACAGAGCCCCCCGCTGACATTTTTTCAGGGTCTCCAAAAGTATATCCTGGGTCAAATACCTTAATTTTCATTCTATTTCCAGTAAATCCCAAATACGAGACATTGAATCTATCTCACCAGAGTCATCTTCTTCTAATTGTTTAATTTTTCTATCCGCAACACTCATCCCACGACTTGTGCCAATGTCTACTTGTTCTCGGCTTATCGCTAAGGATCCTAAAAAGTTTGACATTTCTTTTACTGTCATCATTCTATTTCTAGCATTAATTAATTTTTTCATTTTCCAAGGGTCCATCATAACTGAAAGTAAATCCTCAGCCGCGTTCATCCTAAGTTTTTCTTTAGCAAAAGTTATTTGTCGACTAGTTTTAGTTAAAGGAGAAATGAAAATTCTCTGTAACGCAGAAATTAATGCAATATGTTCATCTAAACTTGATTTAGTTGATTTGCTTACGGTGTCTAATATTGTATCCAAAGGTGCTTCTTTTTGTTTATCAGCAATAAAAACGAATGCTCTTAGATTTTTAGCATACTCAGCCCCCTCTTCGTGGCCAAATAGCTGTTTAAACATATAAGCTAAGTCTTGTTGTCCTTTTTTCCCAGGTTTAAATCCTTCATCTATAAAGTTTGCTAGTCCTCCAAAATCTATACCATCAGCAAGAAACGCCTGTCCTGCTGGTCCTCTAGAAGTAGGAGCCGCTGTTCTATAACTTTCGAAAGCATCTCCTAAATGACTTTTTACGAGTTCAAAAATCACTGTGTCTAACTCTGGGTGTCTTTCTTTTACTTTTGCAAAATTTTCTATAGCTTGTTTTTGTTTTCCACTTAATCGGTTGCCTTTTCCAACCATAATAATATTTTCAATAAAATTGGAAAGCCCGTCTTCTATTTCCAACTCGTCTTGAAAAGCAACAATTCCTTTATTGATCTCGTCTATAGACTCTGATGCTTTTCGTTGAGCAACTTCAAAGTTTTTTATTTTCAAAAAACTGTTTTCTGGAAATAATGCTTTTAATTGAGCTTCATTAGCGTCTACATATTTTTTCCATTGTTTATTTTGTTCAATAGGATCATCTCCATATTTAGCTAAGACAGAGTTCATGTCATTTAGCACTAATTGTCTAATGTTCCCTAGTTTAACAATCGAATCTGGTTGCACATAAATTTGTTTTAATAGCTGGTCTAATTGATCTGGGCTAGATTTTAACAAAAAAGGAGTTAAATTATCTGCTGATTGACTAGCAAAATCTTGTAGATATTTACGGTCAAATTGAGTTTTAAACTGCTCAAAATTGTTTTTAGCGGTAATTAACGGTTGCATCCAGTCAACCTCTTTCAAATAGGCGTCTACTTTACTGGGTATCGGGTTAACCCCCGCTTCTTTTAATTCTTTAACGGCTCGTCTACTTAACAAATCATCTGCTTGTTTATCTATTCCGTCTAGCAAAGGTTTTACAGCAGCTTTAACTCCACTATCAGGGTGCGTAAGTAAAACGCTTTCTACAGCGTTTCTCATGGAGACTAGGTCTCCATAGGTTAAATTTAGCTTAGGAAGCACTCTGCCTTCCTTATTTCTCATATCTCCTGCTAGTTGTTTTAAAACACTAACGCCGTCTCGCATAGGGATCAAATCTCTAATAACTTGGCCTAGTTCTGCATCAGCTAAAGTTTTTATAATTGAGTCTTCACCCCCTGCGTTTAATACTTTTCTAAACGGCTCTATGATGAATGATATAGCTTGGTTATTTAGACCACCTTTTGGATAAGTAAGATTAGAAAATTTATTTAGTTCCGTTTCATACTCTGCTTTATATCGTTTAAATGCAGAATCTGCGTTTAATGCAAATTCTTTACTATTTCTACTAAAAACTAAGCCTCCTGTCTCTGTGTCTCTAATAAAAGGAGTACCTAGTTCTTCTGTGGTTTGTTTAAGTGGGCTTTGAGGCGCAATGTCTAATTTTACTCCACCTTGTATTTTTTCTTGTTCTCTTAACCCAGCAGATTTATATTCTTCTAAAAACTCTTCGTTTCTTAATCTCAAAAAATCTTGGAAATCTTTTATATCGATACCCGCGAAATCTTCGTTGTTTTTTGTTAAAGCTTTCCAGAAAGCATATGCTGATTCACGATTTCCTAAAATTACTTCTTCAAAAGCCCGAGCAGCTTTTGAACTTGTTCCTGCTAATTCTGCGTAAAGCTCACTTTCTAAAGCTTTTAGTTCAGGATCTTCTGTCAGCTGACCTACTGTTGGTTTCATTTTATAACGAGAGTTAGACAGTGCATTTCCTGCATTTTCTGCTATAGCAACCAATTCTTTATTAGTAAATTCAACAGCGGGATTTTTTTCTACTGCTTTTAATTTTTCTAATCTATCTATAATTTTTTCAAAAACAACTATAGGAACATCTTCTCCTGTAATAAGACGACGAATTTTTGAAAGAGTTCCTAATGCTGTGCTTATAACTAAAGAACTCCCCCCTGCCCACAACGCGGCTAGTTTAGCATCGTCAAACATTCTTTCTTCGCTAAGGTTATTAATCCCCCGTTCTCTAGCAGAAAGTAACTGTGCATATCTACCAAATGCTGCTGAAATAGAAGTAGTAGCGGCTTGTCCCATTGCTTTACCTAGTCCTCTAGCTGCTCCTTTTTTAGAAGCTTGAGCTAATCCATTAGCAAGTTCATCAGAACCTTTCTTAATTAATTTAGCGAGACTTCCTTTACCCTGTGTGAGTGCTGCTTCTGCAAGAATAGTACCAGACTCTTGCCCCAACATCGTCAAACCTTCTTCGGTTATCATAGACAACCCCCATTGAGGTCTTAACGGGATTCTTTCTGTTTCTCCTTCTGTTCCTCCTCTTTTGGGAACTCTTATTGCAAGACCTGCGTCTGGTTGACGCGGGTTAATGTAACTAATCTTTCCTTCTACTTCAGGAAATTCAGAAAACATTATAAATTCCATTTCCTCTGGGGTAGGATTAGCAGGAAGAAACATTGCTTTTAATCGCCACGGAGACTCTGAGGTGACGTCTATTTGTTTTGCCGCTGTTGCCATAGCCCCAACACCACTGTACTTAGTGATAAGAGAAGGATGATCATTAATCCATTTATATTGAAAATCTTTCCCTGACTCAAAAAAACGGTTTGGGTTTACTTTGTTATCAAAATGAAATTGTCGTTCAGTTTCATCTATAAAAGCAGCTTCAGTAAAAGCACCGTATTCAGTTTCTGCTTCAGTTTTAACTTTTTCTTGTGGTCCTCCTGCACCAGACATTACGCCTAATGTAGTTATTGGGTAGGTGAAATTTTTATCTTCTTCCTCTACCTTTCGTGTAAGAGGATCTGTATTATCTAAAGAATTGGCTTCTTTAAAATAATTTTTTAAATACGCTCTTTGTGCACTTAAATTTCCCCTTCGAAAAGTCTCTGCATCCGGATCGTCTGGGTCTTCTCCCAGTAAAAGGTCGTCTAGGTATGCTGTTGCTTTTTCTTTTTGTTCAGGAGTAGCCGTGTACTCACCGAGTTCTATTGATTCAGCAAATCTACCTCTTAGATAAGTCTCCATATTATAAGGAGAGTCTTTGTAAATATCTGCAACTTTTAATTTATTTACAAACAGATCTTGTTGGAACCCTTCTGCATCAGAAAGTAAATTCTGTTCATAAGCATCCCATAGCCGACCTGAAAATAAATCAGTATAGACAGCTCCTTCTCTCATAGTTTCTGCCATCAGAATGTCACCGCAGGCCCTTTGCGCTTAAGAATGGGATCTTTTTTGGGTTTACGATCAGGAAGGAATCGGTCTGCGGCTTCCGAGTTACGGTTAAATAGGTTCTTTTTATCTACGGTAGAGCCTTTTCTACTAAATACATCTTCCATAAAATAATTATAAAGGGGTGTTAATTGTTTCTGTAAAATAGTTTCTATGTCTTTTAATACGATGCGACCTCTAACTGGGTCATAGAAAAAATGAGTGCTGGCTATCCCACCTGTTCTTTTATTCATTTGTACAAGAATATCTGAGGCTAATTCTTGTCGTTCTTCAACATTTTTTGAAAAATCTCTTAAATCTTTTAGCTGTTCTGAAGATACTCCATAGCCTCTAAGGTGAGTGTCTAGTTCTAAAATAGCTTCTGGGCTGTCCATAACAGAAGCAATAGCAAGACTGCTTAGTTCTGTTCCTGAATCAAAACTTTCAATTGATTCTTTAAACACAGTTTCTATTTTTTCTAAAACAACCTTTGGATTTCTTGAGCCAAAACCTACTCGTTGCAGGTAGTTGACTACGTCTTTATCAGATAAAGCAACACCCGTTGAGCCGTCCTGGGCCGCAGACATATAGGCTAACCGCAACTGGGCAGAAAGAAGCCCTGATCGCTTTACTGCAATCTCATTAAATTCTTCTTCCGAAGCGTCAGCTAATAAATTTAACATACTTACATCAGTATTTTTATCTTCGGCTACTGCGTTGTCTCTTAAAGTTCTAAGTGCCTGTCTATACTTATCCCTAGCTGTCTTTCGTTGACTTTTAATTTTTGCAGTGCTTCCGACTAATCTTAAAGATTCATCGAAGTCTTCTTGTGCGGCGAAAAAATCTAATACAGTAGAGTTTTTACCTTGTTGTTTAGCAACAGAAACTCTTTGTTGTATAACTGAGGTTATGCTACTGCCTGTGCTGTCTATTAAAGAAGTGTTTAAAAGCATAGCAGCGGTGTCAATTTCTCTTTGCATATCTACCATTAACGGTGCTAACCCACCAAGAACACTAAAAGTTGAGGGGTCCTCAGAGTCTATTGAGTCTATTGCGTATTTTGCTATTTTAGCAAGAGGGTTCAAACTCGCAGTTAACGCGCCTTGTTGTAAACTACGATCTTGTAATAGCTTAATTACAGGTTCTAACATTTTCGGCTTAAGTGTTTGAACCTCATAGGCATACCCTGGTTGTGGCGTATGCCAATTGTCCCCATATGCTTCGAACATTTTTTCGACAGTTTTTAATTTATAATTATCAAGAGTATCGTAAATATAAAGTTGAGAATAAGTTTTGCCCTTTGTATCTTTTAAAAATTTGATTTTCCCCATGCCAACTTTCTTGTTTACATCGTCAACTAAAAGAGGTACGTCTTTATCGGCTCCCAACACAGCTGTGTCTAATAAAAAGTCATCTCTGATATATTTATCCCCAGCCTGTACTGGTACTGGGCCAAGTTTACCGTGGACAAAATCTACCTCTGGGTCTCCTAAACTTATAAGGTAACGAGTTTGCTTGTCGGGAGAGACTAACATATCTCTGCGAACTGTTGTTGCTCTGTTATCCCCAGGTTTTAATACAGCTCCATTACCTGTAGCAGTTGTAAAATCTCCTATATCAATTAACGCCTGACCTCGAGCAGTTCCTCTTTTTAAATAATTGTCAATCCTAGCGTTGTCTAGTGCGTCTATGCTTTTTTTAGTTGAGGTGGCTGTAGAAAGAAACTCAGGTATTCCTTCGTCTAGCATAGCAGCAGGAGCATAGGTTCCTAATTGGGACATTATTTTCCCAAGCAATGTTTTTGTTTTTGGCACGGTACCTGGAGGCAATGCTTTATCTACAAGAGCTCTCCGTTTAGCTGCTTCTAACTCAAAAGGAGCGGCTTTTGCTCTCATTTCTCCTTTTTCGTTTTTGTAAAACTCATTCCCTAGATTAGTAGATTGTCCTAGTGTTGATTCAGTAAGCCCATACTCTTTTTTTGTTGTTGGACTATCTTGGTAAATAAATTTTTCAAAACCAGGAATACTGGCTAGTCCCCGCACAGCAACTTCCCCTAATAAGGGAGATAGTGCCCCAAGAAGCGCACCCTGTACTGCTTTTTTATTATCTTTTTCAGGAGCAGGTCTTCGAGGTGTCGGTGAAAATTGTTGAGTACGCACAGGGGTTATTTTAGGAGCTTGAACAAGACTCGGAAGCCCTGCCCCAGCTACGTTAAACCCAAAATCGTTAGCCACTAGGCAACACCCATTTTACGAGAAGCCATCGGGAATCGAGAACTAATTCCTCCATGCATTCTTCTAACAGGTTTAAATCCCATTTTACGAACAGCTTCTGGGGCTTGTCGACTAAGAGAAGAAAGACCTGCGTCTTGTTGAGGACCAGTTACTCCACCCTCGGCATAATACCCGCCGCCCGTGAAATAGGGGTTAAACGATCCTGCTGTCCCGCCTGTGTAA
>TARA_R110000737_G_scaffold139207_1_pt1 | contig 14095 bp, 10 predicted proteins | sample TARA_R110000737 | Tara Oceans TARA_R110000737 (sample SAMEA4398027) | marine metagenome | biome: Polar Biome; feature: [SRF] surface water layer (ENVO:00010504); material: water (ENVO:00002006), including particulate matter (ENVO:01000060) such as... | depth 5 m
TCCGAAAGACATCAGAAAAGCGATTTATACCACCAATGCGATAGAATCACTGAACAGTGTGATTCGGACAGCGGTGAATAAGCGCAAGGTATTCCCATCTGATCAGGCAGCATTCAAAGTGGTGTACTTAGCCACCCAGCAGGCATCCAAAAAGTGGTCGATGCCAATCCGTAACTGGACGTCTGCTCTGAATCGCTTTATGATTATGTTTGATGATCGTATAGGCAGGCATTTAATCTAAATGGCAGTTACACAGAATCTGGGATGGTCTCTATTACTTATTTACTTAAAAAGCTTTCATATCAAGAATGACTAGATTGCTCTATCTGGTCATTCAACTCTACTTTTAATTTCTTTGCGCACTCGATAATCTTTTTTCTATCGGCAGGAATAGCACCTTGTGCAATAGCGATTTCACGCATTTGAACCGTGATATCATAATGAGGATAGCTGGCGTTACGATGAAATAGACGCGCATCCACATCAATAAATGCCGCAAAATCATGCAGCTCTTGCAAGCTATCCGCCAGCATATGACACCACTTATGGCCTTTGAATTTTATTTGCACAAAATCTACGTATATTGCCATATAACCACCTATCTACTGATTCGCTTATCTGACTTGTAGTCAGTTCAAAATACTTTAGCAACTTAATAGCATTATCACCCAAAATCTTTATAACAATGCGCGTACATCTTTTTTAAGTTGTTTGAGTCGTTCTTGATACTTGCTATGACTACTATCAAATGTACTCAGTCGTCCATACCGTAACTGACGGTAGTTTTGTCTAATTTCAATAAGCTTTGTTTGAATAACGATTGGGTCACTACTATCTGTTAGCTGACTCGTAGCAGATTGGGCATTGTCACCCTGACGGCTATCAATAGCCGATGCCAAACGTTCCAGCCAAGCTAGCTGCCCTTCATTATCATTGCGGGCTAATAATTTATCATGTTTGCCGATACGTTTTGAGAGCTTAGCAAGAGGTAAGTCTGCTGGGTGCCAGCGCTTACGGCGGCGATACCAAATGACAAACACTAAGATAGCCATAACGGAAACCGCACTGGTGGCTAACCAAATAATTTGCTGCATGATTGAGCTGATATTGAACCATTTGAGTAGCGAGTCGGCCTGTTTGTCTTGGTTATAGCCGACTACGTCTTTTTGCCAGTAGTAGCTCGCTTGGTCTGATAGTCGGCGTAGCGTTTGTAGCATCTGATACTGCTGATAGCTGATTTGTGCACTGGCACCATTGCCAAATATAGCTGCCCCTTGCTGCTCGGTCATTGTATTCATGCCTTGCTCTACTCGCTCAGGCGCCACAAAGGCTGTCGGATCCACACGTACCCAGCCTTGGCCCTCAAGCCAAACCTCAGTCCATGCATGCGCATCCATTTGCCGCACTTCCCATACGTTACCATTGCGACTTGGCTCACCGCCTTGATAGCCCGCTACTACTCGTGCAGGAATACCAGCGGCGCGTAGCATAAAGGTAAAGCTTGACGAATAATGCTCACAGAACCCTGCTTTAGTTTCAAATAAAAACTCGTCAATCCGATTGGTATTGAGCCGTGGTGGCGACAACGTATAGCGAAACTCTGTCCGATTGATCCATTGCTCAATAGCAGCGATGTAGCGCACAGGGTCTGAACCTGACTGCTCAAATAACTGCTTAGCAAGCGCGCGTGCTTGTGGATTACCTTCATTAGGCAAGGCAAGATTCTCGCGTCTTGATGCCTTTGTCAAAACTGGGTCAATACGCATCGATGCAAACTGCGATACATCATAACGGAGCTGCTGCGTAACAGGCTGATCTTTGGTTAAAGTAAAGTCTGATGTGGTATTGATGTCTGGCTGCTGAGAAAATGGATAATCAAGTCCGAATAACCAATTTTGCTGAGTGGGTTCTAAGATAACCTTGTAATTGACAGGTGCCGCCCTTGATTCATCAGGTACAGTAGCGAAGGCGTGCTGAATCCATGCAGGTGCTTGCAATCTCGACGACCATTGATCCCTTTGATGGGCTGGGCGCCATGTGACACCATCGAAATCACTAAATACCAAACCACGCCAATACAGCTGCTGCTGCGGTGGACGCTCATCTGCAAACTCTACCCGAAAGGCTAGCTCAGTCGACTGTCCTAAATTGGCAAAATCACCAGGGGACATGCTATCAGAGACACCTGTAGTAGCTTGCTGACCTGAGAGCTGTACAGACCACAGCGGTGGCAGTCTCGGAAAAAACAAAAATAGCACCACCAATAATGGCAATGCACCAACCCCTAACACGCCTAATGTACGCAAGCGTCCATCACCGCTAGCATTGCTATCATCATTAAGCGCAATAAATGCTAGCAACACAATGACTGCACCAACGATCACTTCTAAAGTAGTCAGTAAACCTTGGTCCATCAAAAATAATGCCGCAAGCACGAACAATGATAAATTCAAAACCACATAGGCATCACGGCGCTTATACAGTTCCCATAGCTTACTAACTAGGCATAGTACTAAAAACGCCACGCCCATATCCAATCCAAACGCTGTATTGTAGGTCAGCCATAGACCTAATAGCCCCAGCAGAAAGCCTAGCATTTGCATACTTTGATAAATACGCTTTAGGTGCGATAGTTTTTTGAATTTAGCTTTGATATGAGGCAATTGAGCGGCGATACTGACGGCGGCAAATCCTATCAGCCATAATGGTAAATGTGCGGCATGCGGTAACACAACGACGACTTGAGCAATTAATACCCAATAATAAGCTGGCAGTGCAAATAACTTACGATACCATTTAGCGTCATTTCGCTCAGGTCGAATTGAGACTTTTTGACCCAAAGCCAACTGCTCAAAGCTGGCCGTTTTTGTAGCATCGACCGCAGAATACTCTGTGGACAGTGTATCAACATCAGCAGAAGATGAGCGTTTAGAGTTGGTCATGGTACTTTCGCAAGCCTTAGCAAGCATGCTTGCGCAAAGGATTCCCCGTTACCCATCTCCGCAGTAGCAGGAGTATCACTAGGTAAACGCATTTGAAACGGCACGCCTAGCTGACCTAGCGTCAACGCCCCATAAGCCAATTGTGCAAGTTTTTGATCGTGATGTGCAGCTGGCATATCTGCATAATCAAGCGTTTGTTCGTGACCGACCGGATCAGCGAAGTGCTTGGTCAGCATACCTTGTCCCCGCGCCACATGCCCCCAAGAGACTCGGGCCAATGATTCACCCTCGACATAATTATCTAATCGCTCAAAGTCGTCCTGACCCTGTCTATACTGCCCACCTGTTGGTAAATCCTCTAAGCTTGCGATTGCATATTTTACTTGCCAATCAAATACTTCAGGTTTTGGATATACCCACGCTGTACGCGCAAAGTAGACATAAGACCATGCACGCATAATACCTAATGGATAAACTGTTTTTATTTTTAACCGCGGTAGTTCAAGCTGACCACGGTTGTAGGTCTGGACAGGCAGTCGAACGACTTGCTCACCTTGTAATCGCGTGATGAGTATTGAGCTTTGCGTGTTTGTGCCATTTTTGGTTTTCTTATTGGTTATCTGCTCAAATTCAAATAGCAACTGACGCCGTGGTTGGCGACTATCACTATTCAACTGTAGTGTAATCCAAACAGGCAAGCCAGCTTCTGTCATAGTGACTTCTAGCAGACGCACTTGCAGACCAGATATATGAGCAAAAGTAACATGAAAACTAATTAACCAAATACTGACCAGATAAAAGCACAAACCAAGCACCAAATTGTTGCCATAATTGATACCCGCGATAAAGGTAATCCCTAACAATACGGCGAATAGCATCCCTTCACGACTAAAGAAAATATAGACATTACGCAAATTAAGCGTAGCACTATCACTCTTAGGTGCACGCGCGGCAAACCAGCGGCTCAGAGCTGATTTTATTGGTGCGGTTAAGGTCTTTGGTAACAAGCTCATGACTACCCTATTATTACCATCTAAATAACAATGCTGTCAGTATTTGTATCTGACTGACAAACAAACTCACGAATAGAACGATACAGTTGATTCAGGACAATTTGAATACAAGAAAAGCGGGTGAAAATACCGTAAATAGTAAACTGAGTGACTTTGATATTTTTTCTAAGTTATATAGCTTTGACTATGTGTAGAACTACGTTTCACCGATGCAGTTAATCAATACGGTCAAACAGTCTGCCAGCTGCTAAGCAACGACTGACACTTCTGCTAGGATACGTTGGGCGATGGTTTTTGTTGCCTGCCCACCAGTCACATGCGCGGGTACGAAACGCTGACCGAGGCGATGATCAGTGACCGCAGCAAACACCGCTTGGATATCTTCAGGGGTCACTTCCATATATCCCGATACATAGGCATGCGCTTGGGCAGCACGTTGTAGTGACAATACGCCGCGAGGTGATAAACCATGATACTCTTGGCTTGCACGAGTTTTTGCAACCAGTCTTTGCAAATAATCCAATACAGTATCTGCCACATAAACCTGCCTGACACCCTGCTGAGCCAATAGTACAGCTTCAGTATCAAGCACCGTATCCAAATCTTTGAGCAGCTCGCGACGATCTTTACCTTTTAGCAGCTCACGCTCTGCGGCAGGCGATGGATAACCCAATGATAAGCATAATAAAAATCTGTCTAACTGCGACTCTGGGAGCGGATAAACACCTGCTTGTTGCAATGGATTTTGGGTGGCAATGACAAAGAATGGCTGTGGCAAAGGGTAAGTCTGGCCATCTTGCGTGACTTGTCGCTCCTCCATCGCTTCAAGTAGCGCACTCTGCGTTTTGGGACTGGAACGGTTGATTTCATCAGCAAGTAATAACTGAGTAAAGATAGGGCCCGGACGAAACTCAAATTGCTGTTTACTTTGGTCGTAGATGCTCATACCTAAAATATCAGCAGGCAACATATCATTAGTAAATTGCACTCGGCTAAAGCTCAAACCTAACAACTGCGCCAAGCCCTGTGCCAAAGTCGTCTTACCCATACCAGGCAAGTCCTGCAATAATAAATGACCGCCTGCTAAGATACAACTGAGTGCTAGCCTAACTGCTTGCGGCTTGTCCAATACAATCTGATTTAATTGCGCTAACAGCTGTGCAATTTTCTGCTGATTGTGTTGAAAATCAACCGTACTAGGGATGGACTGGCTAAGCGGATTCGCTGTTCTCTGAGAGATGGATAATGATCTATCGTTAGCTGCATGGGTCATAGTAGGTTATTGGCTCATTTTTTAGGTCATAACGATGATAAGTCAGTTCACATCATCTGTAACGGTTGGTGCAGCGGCACGGAGCGTAGATAAATAAGCAATGATATCGGCACGCTCTTTCGCATCTGGCATCGGGTCAGACAGCATTTTAGAATCTGGCATGGCTTTTTGTGCATCTGCAATGTATGGATCGAGTGTCTCTGCATCCCATACCCAACCTGAATCTTCTAGCCCTTTGCTGTAGGTATAGTCTTTTAACTCGGCAGCCGGCGCACCATATATATTCATTAATTGTGGGCCTTTTTTATTCAGACCTGCATTACGTTGATGGCATTGACCGCAAGCATCTTTATAAATTATTGAGCCGTTGTCCGCATCCCCGTCGGTATATAAGGGCAGAATCACAGGAGCGCGGTGGTCAGGTGGTGTTTTCTCACAAGCTGTGAGCAACAGAACAGCAGCCAAAAGGCTGCTCATTTGATATCTACTGATAAGGGACATTTTTAGCAATCTTTGGTTGAGGAATATCATCGCCATAACATAAACGATATGATGTATTGGCCTTTTAACTCGCTACCTTTATCGTGCTACTAGGCTCTTCTAAATAATACCCTTGCAAATAGCGCGCCCCCACACTCCAAGCGACTGACATCGTTGCTGCATCTTCGATATAAGGCATAAGCACATCGACCTTTATGTCATTAGTACGCGTAATAAGAGACTTAACCGTCTCTAGATTTTCTGCTGCACCAATATCTTGGATATAACTGCGCGCCAAGCGTACCATATCAGGCTGGACAAAATTGGCAATTTCAATAGATTTGACGGAAGAGCCAAAATTATTGATGCCTATTTGACAGCTAACATCGTTAAGCGCGGAAAATTGAGATTTTGCGACGGTTAAGTGATCAGAGATATCTATTTCATTGAACTGTAGCGTTAATACACCAGCTGCGCCGCCTACTGCTTTTATCAATTGACTCGCCACTATCGGCAATTTTTTATCGACCAGTGAAGCATTGGTTAATTGTACTAACAGTTTGGCTTCAGGATGAACTTTACGGACGTCATTGATTTTCTTACAGGCATTGATAAGCACCCATCGATCAATCTTTTCTAACAGTTGATGTCTTTTAGCCACTGCCATAAATTGATCAGGGGTTAATACCGTATTGTCAGCATCTGACAGCGGTAACCGTAGATACACTTCAAAGAAGTCGCTACGATCGTTGTTGATGTCGTATATTGGCTGAAATGATAGATCAAAACGGTTATTAGTAATGGCATCCACTAATGACTCAGCAAGTGCATGATCATCGCTATTGGCATGTTCGCTTGGGTCATATATACGGTAAGATCCACCACTGTTAGAAGTCTCTACCATGATTTGGCTGATAGCATCCATGGCGCGTTCTAATATGATGACAGGCTCTACAGGATTTTTTTCAATCTTGACAACAGCAATGCTGACTGTTGTATTCGTTGTACGTTTATCAACTTCAATAAACATATCCTTTATTGACGAACCGATATGTTTAGCAATATTTTCAAGCTCATTCGTCGTCTTGTTTTTTACTAATATCGTGAATGCAGTATCGCTAAAACGGCTCACATGTCCATCAGGTACTAGCTCAGTCAACGTGTGGGCAACTTGTTTGACCGTTGCATCTATTCCTTGTAGACCTAAACTACTTCTTATTTTTCCTACATTATCAACCTGCACATATAGCAGGGCTGCGGTCATTAGTCCTTGCGTCGCCTGCTGATGTACTGATATCATCTGATCTTCAAAACCACGACGATTATCTAAGCCAGTTAAATTATCTTTACGTTCAGCTTCCGCTAAACGCTTGGCAACCTCTGCACTATTACTATTGTTTTGTTGAATAATAATCTGAGTGACTGGCTCACCTTCTAATGTTGCCGATGCCAATTGTAACTTTGCTTCAAAAGTGCTGCCATCTGTTCGCACACTTTCAAAATTAAACTCAACGTCTTGGCGACTGCCTTTGTCAAACTGACGTAAAAACTGTTTAAATCCTTTGACACTATCACCACCCGAAATCAGATCAATAATAGGCACGCCTACCGCTTCATTCATTGATTTGAAACCGAATAATTGGAGATAGGGATCATTAGCAAAGATATGAATCCCTTCATCAATATAAGCAACCGCGCTCTTGGAGTTCTTAATCAGCACATTAGCACGTTGTTCTGCTTCAGACAGTACTTGACGTAAAGTTTTTAGCTCACGACGACTGCGCAAACTACTATGCTGTAGACAAATAGCCATGACGACAGGCATTTCTTGATCGATGGTGAGCGCTTTGACCATTGTGCCACTAATAACAGTAGGTAGTCCTTCCTCATTACAAGCTGTCGTCGCTATCTCTTCGTTCACTAGACAAATCATCGGCAGATCAATACTTTGCTCTTGTACTAGGCTCACTACATCCGTAAAGCTCATATCATAAGCCTTACCAAATACCAAGATATCCCACGGTTGGCGTAAGAGTTTCAATAGCTCTTCTTTATCGTCCAAAAACCCTAAATTTACATTATCGTAATAAGGACTCAATAACTGCACAAGACGTTCAGCGTAGAGCTGATCATCATTGATTACCAATAAATTTAAAAGAGATTGAGAGCGCATAAGGAGCCTTTTAGTCGTACGTATTGTTATCTATTATTTTGTTACTTTACATCTTTGTCTAAAACTAACCTAGCACATAAAACACGCTAGCGTTAATATTCTATGAATCCTATCAATACAAACTGAGTTTTCATTATGATAATTATTTTATTGTTTGGTATTTCGTAAAAGTCAGAGTAACAATATTTATCATTATAGACAATAATTAGACCAACTGCAGATTAACTTATGACCTTTGTCGACTACTATATTACTGACAGAAATCTGTATAAATGCTTCGTTATGGCCTAAAACACCTGTTATGTACAGATGTCCCTAAGCGCTATAACTGCGCCACCTCATATTGACTAAACTTATCAGTCATCATCAGCCTGCGTCCTAATCGTAGGGAGGTTTGTTTATTACCAATACGCATGACGATTCTATCATCAGCTTGAAAGTACGAAGGTGGTACGATTAGTGTGCCAGTCGTCTGTAGCTGTTCATCCTTACCGAGAATAAATGCTGGTACAAAATGATGACTTCGCGTTTTACTGCCTTCCAAACGTAATCCACATGCTACAATTTTATGCCCGAGTATCTGCCATTCCACTTCTGGATTTTTAGTATCGAAATTTAACCAGCGTACCACCCCTATTGACCAATTAGGTTGTTCTTTATTTTCAGAGCCATAGACCAAAATCAGGCTCATGATGTGTAAGGGCTGCGGTGCTGTCATAGAAAGGTTAGGGTCAGTTTTTTCTATACTAAGTCCTTCTTTATTGAGAATGCTTTCGTCAGCAACATTCTCATTAGGCTTACCATCTTTTGGCAATAAATGCAGTCTGCGATATGCTGAGAAACTGTCATAGTCATCAAATGTCTCAATGTTTATAACGCTACTGCGGCCACGCTCGCTATCAAATGTATCGTATAAAGGTCTGTCCTCTTCTCGTAGATATTTTATAGCGATCAAATTGGCAAAAGTTTTTGAATGACCTACATGGTAGTGTATATCGTTAAAATTGGTGATTAACTTTGCCTGCTGCTTGCTAGTATATTTGGTTGCCAAGGTAAGTGGCGGCTGCAAATAGCGGTAGCTGATGGTCATCGAAATAGCATTAAGCAGACTATATTCTGCTGTACTACCTTCCTCGATAAAGGCTTTTTTGCGTGACTCAAAATACTCAACTATCGGTGTCAGTTCTATAAATAGACAGTCATGACGATCTTCATATGGGTTGATATGAGAGTTGACTGTTAGATAGCTTGGTGGATTATTACTCTTAAGATCAACAAAAACCTTTGTCTCGGTGGCGGGCTCCATTGTCGCAACCATGTGCTTAGCCAATTCAGGCAATAGATGCTGTACGAGTAAGATATTCGGGCGCCTCATAGCACGCAAATTTAACAAGTGATGCAAACAAATTTGGCAATATAACTGATGAATACTGTTTGTTTGGTTCGTAACAGTATGTAGACTTAAATCAATATCAGCTACTTTTTTCTGATGAGCCAAATAATATAACTGATTGACTTTAGACCACAGGTAGTCTGATGGCTTTCGATAGCACAGTGTTTCTTCTGCTAATAGTTTTTGGTATCTTAATAGTGATTGATAAATCGCAATAGCAAGCGTGCTATCAGGTTTAGTCTCAGCGCCAAAAAAACGCTGCCAACCTTTATCAGAAGATTGGTTTAAGGAGGCTTCTGACAACTGCGTCTCACGACGTACGACTTTGTCGTAAACCATAATAATTAAATAATGTAGCGATTGCATTTGAGCGATATAAGACATCTGATCCTGACTAAGCGCGCCTGTCTCATAGATATAGTGCTGTCTAAAAGCTGCAATCAGTCGGTCTGAGGCATCAATGACTGTTGTCATTAATTTAAGACGCTGTTGTTCATCCATATTGGATTCACGTAATACTGTCAGTAGACTCTCTAAATGCTCTGTTTGCTGCTCTTGGGTAAGCGTAGGTAGCGTTGCTAACATCTTTAACAAGTAACGCTCTTGACCATTTACTGAGCGATTAGATAGCGGAGGTAGTGGCTCTGTAGAATCTAAATGCTCTCGAAACATTGATAACGTTATCATCAGTATCTTTACTCTCTATTAGTCACTCCGAAGCAATCAGTAATATGCAGCAGTACAAATACATATATGGCATAAAAAATGTTTGTTAAGCTAGACTATAGAAAAGTGATGATATCTATTTATTGTAAGCCTAAATCTAGCAGTACGCTCTGACAATACCTACATACTGTCAAAATCTTACATCTAAAATTGTATATTTTTAAGTTAGCTTACATACTGACAGTCTATATTCTGCTCCAATCATATATCTATATATACTTATACAAAAGTATAAATCCTAGATTTTAGTTTTTAGTTTTGAAAGATACTATCCGTATCTTTTTTAAGAGCCTCTCTTTGTTTACTAATTCTCCTAAATTGTTATAGTGCCCTATATTAGCTATTGCTGTAAATATCAATCGGCACTTTAAAAGGTCTATTCGGTAACTCTCTGACCAACTTAGGAACAAGATAACCTGGCAATGATGCTAACAATGACCAATAAAGCTCAATCGCTGCTTGCTCACTACTATCAAAATGCGCCGCACCAGCCACCTTGTCCAACACATGTAAATAATATGGTAGTACGCCAGAAGCAAACAAACGCTGACTAAGCTGTACTTGCGCGTTAAGAGTATCGTTGACACCTTTTAGCAACACGGCTTGGTTTAATAGTGTAATTCCAGCTGCTCTCGCACGTTGCAAGTATTCAGCGGTTGGTGCATCTAGCTCATTGGCATGATTACAGTGAATGACCATGACAATATGGCAGCGGCTTTGAGATAACCTCTCTAACAATGCAGAATCCAAGCGTGCAGGTATCACCAATGGCAAACGTGTATGCAGCCGAATGGTAGTAATCTGCGGAAGAGACTCCAAAGTATCTAACCATGCAAACAAACGTCTATTGGTGACATTAAGTGGATCACCACCACTCAAAATTACCTCATTGACCTCAGGATTTGCATTAATATAGTTGATGATATTTTCTTTTGCATCAGCAGTCGGCATATTGGCACTATAGTCAAAATGCTGGCGAAAGCAGTAACGGCAGTGAATAGCGCACGCACCCGTAATCGTTAACAATACTCTTGACTGATATTTATGAAGCAAGCCTTTTACAGGATTTTGAGTGTTTTCGCTTAGCGGATCTGCTACGTAGCCTGTGACGTTGATTTGCTCTTGCTGGTCTGGCAACACTTGTTTAAGCAAGGGATCATTACGGTCGCCAATAACCATTTTTGCCACAAAGCCACGCGGCACACGCAGTTCAAAATGCTTAGGTACGTAAACTTCTGCACGCATTGATTCAAGCTGTAGGATACTCAATAGCTCATCAACAGATGTAATAGCTTCCGATAATTGCGTTTGCCAGTTTTTTTGTGTGATTAAATGGTTTATCATGACAGCCTATTACCTGTGCCCAAAATCCGATATTATACGCCCTTAGTGTCTAGCCTATCAAAGTATCCTCGTTAATCCGTAAATACTTGGCATAACAGAAAATTTTGGTACAGTCAGCCCTATGTCTTACTATTATATTTACAACCCCTAGGAGTTTCTTGTGGCAAGTTTTTCTACTAATGAATTTAAAGCTGGTCTAAAAGTGATGCTTGATGGCAACCCTTGTGCCATTCTTGAAAACGAGTTTGTTAAACCTGGTAAAGGTCAAGCCTTTAACCGTGTTAAGTTGCGCAATCTTCGTAGTGGCAAAGTACTGGAACAAACTTTCAAATCAGGTGACAGCTTAGAAGCTGCTGATGTGATGGATACTGAAATGAACTATCTATACAACGATGGCGAGTTTTGGCATTTTATGCATCCTGAGAGCTTTGAGCAGATCCAAGCGGACAAAAACGCAATGAGTGACTCAATCAAGTGGTTAAAAGAAAACAGCAATGCTCTATGTACCATTACGTTATTTAATGGTGCTCCTCTGTCAGTCACGCCGCCTAACTTCGTTGAGTTAGAAATCACAGAAACAGATCCTGGCGTACGCGGCGATACTTCAGGCGGTGGTGGCAAACCTGCTAAATTAGAGACAGGTGCCGTTGTACGTGTACCATTATTTGTGCAACAAGGTGAAGTGGTACGTGTTGATACGCGTACTGGCGACTACCAAACTCGCGTGAACTAATATCGCTCTAAACATGACTGGTAGTTGATATTTACTGATATCTTTATCATCAATAAAAAAGCTTAACCACCATATAGGCGGTTAAGCTTTTTTTATATTTATCGATCATAGTTACATTAAAATGCTAATCAATGGCGCCAATACTAATATTTAGTAAGTTACTCTTCTTCCAATGATTGCTTTTGTATCAGCCAATACTGTACCAAGGCATTCAACTGCTCTTGCTTAAAAGGTTTGGTGCAATAATCCTGCATACCAACTTTCAGATATTTCTCACGCTCGCCGTCCATTGCATTGGCAGTCAAAGCGATAATGGGCGGTAGTACTTGGGGGTCATATAATTCATGCAATTTAATAGTCGCCTGTACTCCATCCATAATCGGCATATGATGATCCATCAATATCACATCATAACGATCAGGGAATAAAGCAAAAGCCTCAATTGCTTGCTGACCATCTGTAACATGGGTGACGGTATGTCCGCTGCTGGTTAGGGATTTTTTGGCTATAATCGCGTTGACAGCATCATCCTCGACCAACAAGATATGCCCAGACCGCTCATGCGTAGGTTCAATTATGGTCGTATCGTTAGAGTCTTGCCATGTCTCATACTTGTCTTCATCAATAGTAGTTAACGGTAATAAAACACTAAATGTCGTACCGACTCCTACTTCACTATTTACATGAATGTAACCACCCATCAAATCGACTAGAGACTTACAAACAGATAGTCCAAGTCCAGTACCACCATAAATACGATGAGTAAATTTATTCGCTTGGTCATAAGCGTCAAATATCGCCTCTAACGACTCTTCTTTGATACCAACACCCGTATCTTTCACTTCTATACACAAAGTTATATTCTGACCAGTTTCATCGCATTCTATTTTGCTTGCTTCTTTTTCTTGACTCGTACTCACGAATTTTTCGTTAATGTTATTTGGACAGTAGCAATTGTCCATATGTTTAACATCGATACTTACTTGACCACCTTCACGCGTGAATTTAATCGCGTTATTGACCAAGTTTGCGATAATCTGCTTTAGACGTACAGGATCGCCGTTTACATAAGGTGATAGCGTTTCAGTATAATGATAATCTAAAGTCAAGCCTCTTTGGCGTGCCTTTATAGCAAACAAACTGACGACTTCATTACATAAGGTAGATAAATTTAATGGAATAGAGTTAATCGTCATTTTTCCAGACTCAACTTTTGATAAGTCCAAAATACCATTAATGATGACCATCAAATGCTCGTTAGAAACTTTTATATTATCAACGTATTCTCGCTGTTCATTACTGAGTTGGGTATCGCCTAACATCTCTACCATACCGATAATACCGTTCATCGGTGTTCGAATTTCATGACTCATATTAGCCAAAAAGCTCGATTTCATCTCATTAGCACGCTTAGCATCACGTTGTTTATCTTGTAATTTCAATGCATCTGCGGCCATCATTGCAAACTGCGCCAATATCTTTTCTTGTTGACTGCTAAAACTCTGATGTGGCTCAGTATCCATAAGACATAATGTACCTAGACGATACCTTTTGTTGTCTTCATTTAAGATAATAGGTGCACCAACATAAAATCTTAAATATGGAGAACCTGTGACCATCGGACTTTGGCTAAAACGACTATCCTTAAAGGTGTCTAACACGATTAATACATCATCAGACAATATTGTATAATTACAAAAAGCCGTGTTACGTGGCCCTTTGCTTACAGCCTCATCTTCACTATCGAATTGACAGGCTGGTTTTAGATATTGGGTTTCCTCGTCCATGAAAGTAATGGTGACTACAGGCACATCAAAAAACAGTTTAGCAAGTGCAACCAGTCGATCGAACGCAGGCTCATCATCTTCATTGAGTACCTGGTACTTCTTTAGCTTGTTGACACGTTCTAATTCATCTACCGCGACAGGGTAGCTCTGCTTGGACGAGTTAGATATAGACAAGGTAAACTCCATTAAATAATATAAGACACATTAGTTACAACTCGTCTGTTTTATTAA
>TARA_R110000737_G_scaffold223373_3_pt1 | contig 14089 bp, 11 predicted proteins | sample TARA_R110000737 | Tara Oceans TARA_R110000737 (sample SAMEA4398027) | marine metagenome | biome: Polar Biome; feature: [SRF] surface water layer (ENVO:00010504); material: water (ENVO:00002006), including particulate matter (ENVO:01000060) such as... | depth 5 m
AAATGGGTAAAGGGTTTTCGCTTCGTAAAATTTAGTATCAATCATTCTTTATGCTCAAAATTGGGGTACAAAATTACCTCCTTTATTTTGTAAAACAAAACCATTTGCTTCCTTTCTTTCGTTTTTTCCTTTGCTTTTCAAGAATATTAACGTTTGTGGGTATCTTTTAGGTAGTATTGACACTTTTCTCCTGATAAAACTATTATTTTTGCTCAGAATTTTATTGAAAATATGAGCGATATAGAAAAAGTGCAATGCTTGATCATTGGATCTGGACCAGCAGGATATACAGCTGCAATTTATGCAGCCAGAGCAGACATGAAACCAGTTATGTATCAAGGAATGCAACCTGGAGGTCAATTGACAACTACGAATGAAGTTGAAAACTTTCCTGGTTACCCTGATGGAATAACTGGACCAGCAATGATGATGGAATTAGAAAAACAAGCAAAACGTTTTGAAACGGATGTTCGTTTTGGATTCATTGATAAGGTTGATTTTAGTGGTGATGTGCACAAATGTTGGACTGAATCTGGTCATGAAATACATGCTGACACTGTGATTATTTCTACTGGTGCAACTGCCAAGTATTTAGGTTTAGAAAGTGAACAGAAGTTTTTATTGAACGGAGGAGGTGTTTCTGCTTGTGCTGTTTGCGATGGTTTCTTTTACCGTGGGCAAGAAACAGTGATTGTTGGTGCGGGAGATTCTGCTTGTGAAGAAGCTCATTATCTTTCTAAACTTTGTACCAAAGTTACAATGCTTGTGCGTCGTAATGAATTCCGTGCGTCGAAAATTATGGTTGAACGTGTTGAAAACACACCGAACATTACGATAATGTACAATACTGAGACAGAAGAAGTATTGGGTGATGATGTTGTAAATGCAGTTCGAGTTAAAAACAATAAAACTGGTGAGGAAACTACCATTCCTGCTACCGGATTCTTTGTTGCTATTGGCCACAAACCAAATACAGACATCTTTGCTGACTTTTTAAACCTAGATGAAGTTGGTTATATAAAATACGAAAAACCAGGAACTTCATTAACAAATGTTCCAGGAGTATTTGTTGCTGGAGATGCTGCAGACAAAACATACCGTCAAGCAATTACCGCTGCAGGAACAGGATGTATGGCTGCTTTAGATGCAGAAAGATATATGGCTGCAAAAGGTCATTAAAAAAATATACCCAAACAGAAAAGCAGTGATGAAAATTCGTCACTGCTTTTTTTTTGCTTTGTCCTTTCTATCTAACTTTATTCTCTAACATTGGGACAAAACTAAAATCACCATAATCTTCTTCTTCAAACTCAGTTTCTGAGATTTTGATATAACGCTTCATTCGCTGTACACTTCCTTCCCCCAGAGGAATAACCAACTTACCTCCTACTTTCAATTGTTTTTTCAATTCTTCAGGAACAAAGGGTGCACCGCAAGTAACCAGTATAGAATCAAATGGTTCAAATGCAGGCCAACCAGCAAATCCATCTCCAAATGAAAGCTTAGGTGTGAAATTAAAATGTTGAATTATCTTTTTAGCTTTTTGATGCAAATCCTTGTGACGCTCAATTGAAAATACTTTAGCGCCCAATTCACACAAAATACTCGTTTGAAAACCTGAACCAGTTCCTATTTCCAAAATTTTATCTTTCTTCTGTATTTCCAATAATGACGTTTGAAAAGCCACAGTATAAGGATGGGAAATCGTTTGTCCTGAACCAATTTGGAAAGCTTTACTAGAATAAGCTTGTTCCACAAACGCCAAATCAAGAAAAAAATGTCTTGGAATTGCATTGAATGCATCCAGTACTTTTTCGTTTGAAATACCTTTTTCTCGAAGTTCTTTGATAAGTAACTTGCGCAATCCTTTGTGCTTGTATGAATCTTGCATGGCACAAAATTAAACTTATTGACAATTGAAACAAGGTTGATTTGCGAACATTTCATTGTTGATTTAACAAAGTTTTGAAAGATTAGGCACCTACAATACGACAAGATATGCTCGTTTATTCTGTATATTTGAGCTTCAAATTAAATACTATATGGCGATTTCTAAAAAGGAATTAGAATTCAATAAAAACGAAGATCTGGTCCGTCTAAAAATTTCTGCTTTACAAAAAGAACTAGAAAAAATCTATGATGGTGGTGGTCAAAAAAGAATAGATAAACTGCACGCTCAAGGTAAGTTAACAGCCCGCGAAAGGATTGATTTACTTTTAGACAAAGGTGCTGAAAGAATAGAAATTGGTGCTTTGGCAGGCTATGAAATGTATGAAGAACATGGAGGATGTCCTGCAGGTGGTGTTGTCATAGAAATCGGATATGTTTCTGGAAAACAGTGCATTGTTGTTGCAAATGATGCGACAGTTAAGGCAGGAGCATGGTTCCCTATTACGGGTAAGAAAAATCTTCGCGCTCAAGAAATCGCAATGGAAAACAACCTGCCAATTATCTATTTGGTTGATTCCGCTGGAGTATTTTTACCCATGCAGGATGAAATTTTCCCAGACAAAGAACATTTCGGTCGTATCTTCAGAAACAACGCAATTATGAGTTCACGTGGCATTCTTCAAATTGCTGCGGTGATGGGAAGTTGTGTTGCTGGAGGAGCTTATTTGCCCATAATGTCGGATGAATCGTTGATCGTTGATAAAACAGGAACAATTTTCCTTGCTGGATCTTATCTTGTAAAAGCAGCAATTGGCGAAACGATTGACAATGAAACTTTAGGAGGTGCATTTACACACACTGAAATATCTGGTGTCTGCGATTACAAATCAGCTAATGATCAAGAGTGTTTGAAAACTATCCGTGATTTAATGGATAAAGTTGGTGCGCCGGAAAACGCCGGTTTTGATAGAAAAGAATCTAAAGAACCGAAATTGCCAGCAGAAAACTTATATGGAATTCTCCCTGCTGAACGCAACAAAACATACGAAATGCGCGAGCTTCTTAAATGCTTGGTTGACGATTCAGAGTTTACAGAGTATAAAAAAGACTACGGAAAATCAATAATTTGTGCTTATGCCCGAATTGATGGATGGGCTGTCGGTATTGTTGCCAATCAGCGAGAAATCGTAAAAAATGGTAAGGGTGAAATGCAATTTGGAGGTGTTATTTACACAGATTCAGCTGATAAAGCTGCACGTTTCATAATGAATTGCAACCAAAAAAATATTCCTTTGGTTTTCTTGCAAGATGTTTCTGGATTCATGGTTGGATCTAAAAGCGAACATGCCGGAATAATAAAAGATGGAGCGAAAATGGTGAATGCAATGGCTAACTCTGTTGTTCCCAAATTTACGATTGTTGTTGGAAACTCATATGGAGCAGGAAATTACGCTATGTGCGGAAAAGCATACGATCCCCGATTAATGCTTGCTTGGCCAACGGCTGAAATTGCAGTTATGAGCGGTGCTGCAGCAGCTAAAGTTTTGTTGCAAATTGAAGTAGCTTCATTGAAATCTAGAGGTGAAAAGATTACAAAAGAAAAGGAAGACGAATTATACAATACCATTAAAGACCGATACGACAGACAAATCAGTCCATACTATGCGGCAAGTCGTTTGTGGGTTGACGCAATAATTGATCCTGTAGATACTAGAAAACATATTTCAATGGGAATTTCTATGGCTAGTCACAAAAAAGCTGAGAAACCATATAATGTTGGTGTAATTCAAACGTGAGAATGACGATAGAAATCAAAGCATTCAATGATTTAAGTCTTGACGAATTTCATGACCTTATTGCCCTTAGAATAGCCGTTTTTGTTATTGAACAGGATTGTCCTTATCAAGATTTGGATGGAAAAGACAAAAGTAGTTACCATCTTATCCTGAGAAATGATGATGACAAAATTATTGGGACTGCTAGAATATTACCCGCAGGCCTCTCCTATCCAGAAATAGCTATAGGTCGAGTTGTTACCAGCATTGAATCAAGAGAATTGAAACTAGGACACAAAATAATGGAGCATGCACTTGAATTTATTCAACAGAAATGGGAAAATAAATCGGTGAAACTGTCCGCTCAATCACATTTGACTGGTTATTACGGTAAACATGGATTTGTATCTACTGGAAAAGAATACTTAGAGGATGGTATTCCTCATACAGAAATGAAATTAACGAAGTAACTTATATTATAATGAGAATCAATAGAATCGCGTTTATCGCATTAACGGGCACAGTTGTGTTTTCATGTGGAACAAAAAAAACGGCTGACACAGCTGTCATTATTAGCACCAATGAAACAATTGATGAGGCTTATATGGACAAATCGGTTTCACCAAAGGAGGATTTTTTCCTTTATGCGAATGGAACATGGTGCAAAGAAAATCCAGTTCCAGATAGCGAATCTCGTTGGGGAAGCTTCAATGAATTGGATAAAGCCAATAAGACAAAATTGACAACCATCTTAGAAAATGCAGCTGCAAATAACAGCGTTGCCGGCTCTCAGAATCAAATATTAGGCGATTATTATTCAACTTTCTTAGATATGAAGCAGAGAAATAAGGCTTCTTATAAACCTCTTACTGAAGAGCTTGATATCATCAATAGTCTGGCAAACAAAGAAATGCTTCCATCTATCATTGGAAAACTTCACAAAAATGGGGTTCGCGCTTTATTTAATTATGGAGTTCGTCAGGATTTAAAAAATATTGATCAAAATATAGCTTCTTTATCACAAGGAGGAATTGGTTTACCTAACCGCGATTATTACGAAAAAGAAGGAAAAAAAGAAATCCTTGACGCGTACGAAGCATATATCGTGAAGATATTTGACTTATATGGAAAGTATTCTTTGGACACAAAGACAGCTAAAAATCAGGTGATGAAAATCGAGAAAAATCTCGCAAGTAAAATGATGCTTCCTGCTGAATTGAGGATTCCTGAGAAAACATACAATAAAATGGGATTAGAAAATATTGACGCAATGTCCGGTGATTTTAATTTCGAGTCATATATAGAGGAAGTTGGCATTCAAATGATGGATTCTATCATTGTTGGTCAACCGCTATTCTTTGAAAACTTTAAAAGTCTTTTAACAGATATAAGCATCGAGGAATGGAAAACATACCTTACTTGGTCAGTTTTAAATAACTATGCTGGACATTTGGATGATAAGTTTGTTCAAGCCAATTTCGATTTTTATAGTACTGTTTTGAAAGGTCAAAAAGAAATGAAACCTATCAGTGATAGAGCGATCGACGAAATTACAAACATGAATTTTGGTGAGTTATTGGGCAAAGCTTTCGTAGAAAAACATTTTTCAGAAAATGCACAAGAAATAGTCAATGAAATGGTTAACAATCTTTTAATCGTTTTTGGAGAGCGAATAAGCTACCTTGATTGGATGACTTTAGAAACGAAAATAGAAGCAACAAACAAACTCAATGCTATCGGAAGAAAACTTGGGTTTCCTGAAAAATGGGAGGATTTCAGTTCGATCGGATTTACGAATACTAGTTATTTAGACAATTATCGAAAGGCAAGACAGTTCGCTCACAAGAAGAATATGGCCGAATTGAACAAGCCAGTCGACAAAGATAAATGGGGAATGCCAGCACACATGATTAATGCATATTATCATCCATTATTAAACGAAATTGCTTTCCCAGCTGGTATTATGCAACCTCCATTTTTCAGTGAATCCTATGAAGACGCAGTGAATTATGGCAGAATTGGTATGGTTATCGGTCATGAATTTACACATGGATTCGATGATAAAGGTTCTAAGTTTGCAGCTGATGGTTCATTTAAGAATTGGTGGTCAGAAGAAGATAGAAAATTATTTGAAGAGAAAACTGGAATCTTAGGTCAGACATACGCTGCATTTTGTCCGACAGAAGACAATTGTGTGAATCCGGAATTAACAATGGGAGAAAACATTGCAGATTTGGGTGGTTTGACGATGGCATACGGTGCTTACACAAAAACAGAAGAATTCAAATCAGGAATTGCTATAAATGGCTATACTCCTGCTCAGCGATTCTTTATTGCTTATGCGCAATTGTGGAAAATCAATTATACCGAAGCAGAAATGCAAAATCGATTAGCGAATGATTCGCACTCACCTGGTATGTATCGCGTGAACGGTCCGTTAAAAAATTGTCCTGAATTTTTTGATGCTTTTCAAGTTAAAGAAGGTGATAAAATGCGAAATACTTCAGGTAAAGTGGTTGTAATTTGGTAAAAAAAAGAGATTAAACAAAAAAAGTCCGGGATTAACCGGACTTTTCGTTTTTAATTCAGTTGGAAAAGCATCTTATCTTTTCCTATTTTCTTTGCTTCAACCGCTTTGCTGTAATTTATTATAAATTTTAAAGCCTCAATGGTTGGTCCGATTTTAGACTCCTGGACCGGAGCAACTTTAGGGTATTTTTTCAACATAGGCATTTTTAACGGGTTATATAAATCTAAAACGGAATGTTTTTGACTTTATTATATGAAGAGAAAAAAAATTGCGAATTACGAATTACAAATTGATTAATTCAACCTATTCGAAATTGATTAATACCCCCCAAAGAACCGTCGTAAAGACCATTCAGCGACCAAAGCTATCAGTAGCAGGAAGAACAATAATTTCCAATCTATTAGATCGATAAACGTAGATTCTGCATAAGAAATGTTAACCAAATCATCGCGTTTGTTTAAATCTTCATACAACTGGTCCAATTGACTAAGCTTAAAGAATTTACCGTTCGTTTGACTTGCAATTTGACGCAAAACTTGATGGTCAGCTTGATTGTCCAAATCTTCTATGACAATGTCTTCAACAATAAAGCTTCCTGACTTATAATATGCTTTTCCATTGAATTTTGTATTTGCCTTCCAATCGTATTTTCCTGGTTGTAAACGACCACAATTCAATCTGTATGCGTTTCCACTTTGTCCGAACTCGAATTTATTTACTATCCCCGCTTCATTTTTCAACTCAAAATTGACAACTGGCGTTGTTATTAAATCCATCGCCTCGTTGTAGAATTCGGCTTTCACAATAAACTCTTCTGATTTAGAAATACGCTTTGGTAATGAAACTATAAATGGCGACGAGTTCTGTCTAACAACTAAATACTGCGTTATCTTCTGTATAAACTCATTGAAATACTCGAATGAACCATTACGAGAATAATCGTTAATCTTCCATCTCCATAAGCCTTCTCCGTACAAAACACCATATTTCACACCGTTTTGCTTTCCGAAAAACAACATTGGATCTTTCTTTTGAATATTCCCGATACGCTGATAAAGCATCACATCTATCCCAGCTGGCCAATTTACATTCCCAAATTTTGATTTTAAAGGTGGCAAATAATTAAAAAAGTCTTTCAATTCATCCGAAATCTCAAAAGGAACAAAACCTGAATTGTATTTGGCTTCTATATCATCCGTCTGATTTCCACCAGGAGTTTTTAAACCTAAACCTAGTCGTGCAATGTCATTAGCCGTGCTCGATACCCCCACAATATATAATACGGGTAATTTCTTGGCTAAAATAGTCTGTAAAGCTGTATTATTCGTCTGCCACCCTGGTTCGTGCCAAATTACTAGGTCAATATCCTTTGTATTGTTATCCCAATCTTTCGTTAAAACGGATTGAACGGTTAAATTCTCATCTTTTTCAATTACGGATTTCAAAGCAGCCACATCTGGATGAGGTGCGCCTGCTAACAACAGAACTTTACTACGTGCGTCTAGAATTTCAATGTAGAAGTCGCGGCTATTGTTTTTGGTATTATACTCCCCATCGACAACTATTAAATTCGCGGTATATCGCTGAATGCCAACTTGATCTGCTGGCAAAGTAAAATTGATTTGTTTAAAAGAATAATTCGGATCATTATAACTAATAGATTGATTGGCAATAACTTTTCCATTTTTCAAAAGAGAAACATTTGCTGATCGAACACCCATTTTAATAGCCTCCACCTCTACTTCAACTGGGAAATCATTCTTTAAAAATGCGAAATCATTTGAGCTTACTGCTTTTATGTATTGGTCTCGTTTCGGAACAGTATCTCCCACTCCTACTGTAAAAAATGGTGTAACATTGAACTTCTCAGCCACATACAATGGATTAATTCCTTTATTGTAGTTTCCATCAGAAATAAGCGTGACTGCCCCAATATTTCTATTGTAGAAATCAGAATGTAGTCTATCTAAAACAGCTGAAATGTTTGTTTCTTCACCGTTAAAATTTAGTTTACCAGTAGAATCATTAAATAAGTTAACTGCATAGTAATCAAAACGTGAACCAAGCTTTTCTTTCAAATTAGCTTGAAAATCAGATAGTTTTAATTTTACGTCGTTTGAATCTTTGTAATTTAGAATTGATGATGAATTATCAATAACCGTAATAACAACAGGTTTTTCATTGCGATAACTCTTGTACTCGAAAAGAACACCGAGTATAAGTAAGAACAAGAGTATCAAGCTCAAAGCTCGAAGTGAAATCAATAAAATACGTTGAAATTTGGTCAATTCAATGACCCAACCCTTTTTCTTGTAGAGTAGAATGGATAAGAAAATGGCCAATATTGACCAAGGAAAAATCCACCAAAGCGATATGTCTGAAATCCAGTTCAATTTTCGGAATACGAAAATAACAAACTAAATGGTCTTAACGCTTGGTGGATTTTCAAAAAATCGTTAATCAATTACTTTTTTTCGTCAATGAAGTTTTGAATCGAAAATGACATGCCCAAACCAAATACCGATTTAAACTGTGTTCTAGGTCCGACATTCTTGTTCCTGTCGGTAATTTGAATATCATCATCGTAAATCAAGTTCCATTGCAATGACGTTGACAACCAGCCATTTATTTTAAAATTGAACAACACTTCGGCATTCACATCGACATTTTGAGGATTGTCCAAATAATTACTAAACAGTTGCAAACCACATTTAAAATCAATGTTCTTGGCAATAGTTCTATTGTATTTCATTTGAAGGTAAGCTCCAAATTCACCACGAAATTGTTTTCCTGCCTTCAACAAGTTTCCAAGAGTATCATACTCAGCTGCATCCACGCCAAAAGCACCGAGGTTTGCTAAACGATCAGATTTCACGAAGGTCATTTTCGCCGCAAGTGGAGAAACAAATAATGAAAAATTATCCGTTGGTTTATAATCAATACCCAAGGCCACTGTTGCATAACCAGGAGCCATAAAACGAGAAGCAGCAATAGAATCATTTGGATAGGCAAATCCATCCAAACTTTGTGTTCTCAAATTCCCTAACAAAGATAAATAGTAGTGTTCTTTCAACTTAACACCTGCATTCGTATTGAATTCTATTCTATCATCTGTCTTTTGAAAACGTTGACTACCATCTTCAATCTTTCCAAGATAATTTACAGCCCCTAATGCTAAATGCAAATCATTGTCCCATTTAAAATTACCTTTTTTGTAATTACCTAAGGCATCAATGAAACCTAAAACGGCTATGTTGTTTCGTCCACCCGCATTCCAATTTACAAACGAGGTTTGGCTTCCGTTGATACCATAAATAACTTTCAATTTCCATTTTTTTGGCAATGTGTCAATTTTTTCAGACAAAACCTCCGAGTTTTCCGGAATTGTGTCCAGGACTTGTGCGCTCATAGAGAACGCGATTAATAGTGCTGAGAATAGTACTGTTTTCTTCATGTCAAATGTTAATTTAAGTTATAAAATTAAGAATAACTTATAAAAGCAACAGTTGCCGTTTACCTTCTTAACAAAAACTTAAAGGTTTTAAATGATCTTTTTAGTTCAATCTGGAAAATGAGGGAAAAGAGTAAACTACGATTTTAAGGATGAACAGATTTAAGGATTTCATTTGTGCTGTACACCAAATTACCACGTCCCCAATTAAAGAAATCTCGGTTCATCGCTCAATCCGTTAAATCGTGGGTCTTTTTAAACCTCGTAAATCAATATAACGCAAATTCAACTTTGTTTAAATCTATATCTATCTAGTAAGGTTCGCTTCAATTTACCGTCCTATTTTCGTACTTTTGTACTCTAAAAATTAAAAAATGAACAAAGACGTATATATCGTTTCTGCCGTAAGAACTCCAATGGGAGCGTTTATGGGTGGACTTTCAACTGTACCTGCAACGGCACTTGGTTCTGCTGCAATTAAAGGAGCTTTGGATAAAGGAAATGTTAAACCAGAATTGATCAATGAAGTATACATGGGCAATGTTTTGCAAGCTGGAAACGGTCAGGCACCTGCTCGTCAAGCTGCATTAGGTGCTGGTTTGGGTGAAAATGTTCCTTGTACAACCGTAAATAAAGTTTGTGCTTCTGGAATGAAAGCTGTTATGATGGGTGCTCAATCTATTATTGCTGGTGATAACGAAATCGTTGTTGCTGGTGGAATGGAAAATATGTCTTTGACACCACACTATGTTGCTGGACGCAACGGAACGAAATTCGGAAACATTACGATGTTGGACGGAATTACTCAAGACGGACTTTTGGATGTATACAATAAGGTGCCAATGGGAACTTGTGCTGAATCTTGTGCAACAGAACACAATATAACACGAGAAGACCAAGATAATTTTGCAATAGCCTCTTACAAAAAAGCTGCTGCTGCTTGGGAAGCGGGAAAATTCAACGACGAAATTGTACCAGTTGCAGTTCCTCAGAGAAAAGGTGACCCTATTATGGTTTCTCAAGATGAAGAATACAAAAACGTTTTCTTGGATAAAATCCCAGGATTGCGCCCAGCATTTAAAGCTGACGGAACAATTACTGCTGCTAACGCTTCAACATTGAACGACGGTGCATCTGCATTGATTCTTGCTTCTAAAGAAGCAGTTGACAAATACGGATTAAAACCTATCGCTAAAATCGTTAGTTATGCAGATGCTGCGCAAGCACCTGAGTGGTTTACTACTGCGCCTGCAAAAGCTATTCCTATCGCATTAGGAAAAGCAGGTTTGACAGCAGGAGATGTTGATTTCTGGGAATTAAACGAAGCATTTGCTGTTGTTGGAATTGCTAACACAAAATTATTAGGATTGGATCCTGCGAAAGTTGATGTGAACGGCGGAGCTGTTGCTCTCGGTCACCCACTTGGAAACAGTGGTTCTCGTATCTTGGTTACTTTGATCCATGTATTGAAACAAAACAACGCGAAATTAGGTGGCGCTGGAATCTGTAACGGTGGCGGTGGCGCTTCTGCTATGATTTTGGAGAATATCTAAATTTCGGCTTTATAGTATTGGAAAGTCCTGCCTCGTTGAGGTGGGATTTTTTTTTGATAAAATATATGGTTTAATATTTTGTTCAATCATATATAATCCCCGCCTCCCTTTCTTAACTTTGTTTATTTAAATATTGATTAATCAATAATGTCCAAAAAAGATCCATACGCAGCACTCCGTTTCAAAGAATTCAACATCTTTCTAATAGTTCGTTTTGCTTTAGTTTTTGCTTGGTCTATGCAGTTTATTATCATAGAATGGCAAGTGTATAGTTTGACCAAAAACCCCCTAACACTCGGCATAATTGGTTTAATGGAAGTAATCCCCGCAGTTTCCATGGCGCTTTTTGCGGGACACATTGTGGATCAAAAAGAAAAACGAAATTTATTACTGAAATGTATCGTTGCATTTTTTCTGTTGAGTTTAGGCTTGTTTTTACTTACCGTTCCAACTATTGTTGAGGCGCTTTCTACAAACCTTATTCTTGCAGGTATTTATACCTTGGTATTTATAGGTGGAATTGTGCGCTCTTTTATTGGTCCAACTATTTTTTCTTTGGTTGCGCAATTGGTTCCCAAAAAAGCATACCCAAACGCCGCGACTTGGAGCAGTTCTGTTTGGCAAGCAGCTTCTGTAATAGGACCTGCAGTTGCTGGAATAAGTATCCATTTGATTGGGGTTCATTGGTCAATGTCGCTAATCTTATTTTTTGCAGTTTTGGCCTTCGTGAGTTTATTGAAAATAGAGAAAAAACCTATCCTGAATACGAAGATTGGTGAACCCATTATGCAAAGTTTGAAAGAAGGCTTGAAGTTTGTGTATAATTCCAAAGCCATTTTTGGCGCGATAACTTTGGACATGGTCGCCGTGTTATTTGGAGGAGCTGTAGCTTTATTGCCCATTTTCGCTCAAGACATTCTAAAAGTTGGTCCGCAAGGATTTGGCGTTCTTCGGGCTGCTCCTGCAGTTGGTGCACTATTAACTGTGCTAATCACAGCATACATTCCAATCGCTAAAAACGCAGGAATGAAATTACTATTCGCCATATTCGGATTCGGACTAAGCATTATCGCTTTTGGTTTATCAGAAATTTTCTGGTTGTCCGTTTTAGCCTTGTTTTTCTCCGGGGTTACTGACGGAATATCAGTTGTGATTCGCCAAACCATACTTCAATTGAAAGCACCTGATGAAATGCGAGGAAGAATAGCTTCAGTTAATTCCATGTTTGTCGGTTCGTCCAATGAACTAGGCGCCTTTGAAAGCGGATTAACGGCCAAATTAATGGGAACAGTCACAGCTGTAGTTTTTGGTGGTTGCATGACAATTTTCACAGTAATCACAACGGGAATTGTATCGCCTTCATTTAGAAAACTCGATCTAAGACAAGATTTAAAGGAGCATGATGAAAGCTAGTGAATGATTTATGGAGTATTTGTTGCCATGGAACCATATTCATAAAAGCTTTTAATTGAAATGTTTTGATGTATTTTTTTGACCTGTTGGAATTTATTTACACTATTTTACAATTGATAAACAAATAAGTACTGTCTCTACCCTATCTTGGCTAGATAAACAAAATTGTAGAAATGAATCTATCCCTTTTATATTTTCGAACCAGCCTTTTTTTCGTTGTTTTATCGCTAACTCTTTCTTGCAGTGGGCAAAACAAAGCGATAGAGAGCAAAAAAGCGGCACAAAGCAAAAACACCTCTCTTACAATTGGCGATACAATTTCTGAGCTAGAAAAGAACATCTGGATTGTATTCCAAGACCAAAACGAGAACTATTGGTTTGGCAGCGACGGTTCAGGAGTTTATCAATACGATGGTGAGACAATTCTTCATTTCACGAGCAAAGATGGTTTGTCAAACGACAGAATTAGAGGAATAAAGGAGGATAATTTTGGAAACGTTTTCATTACTAACTTGGGTGGCATCGATAAATTTGATGGAGAAAAATTCACTCATTTAACCGCAATAGAAAGCAATGAATGGGAACTAAATCCTGATGATATCTGGTTTTCAATTCTTGGTGGTCCCCTTGAAACTGGTCCATATCGCTACGATGGAAAGACACTTCATCATTTGAAATTTCCGAAACATTACATGGAAGATGAGTACTACGATAATCATCCAAATAAATCATGGAGTCCTTATGAACCGTATACCATATTCAAAGACAGCAAGGGAAATATTTGGTTCGGAACGTCCAATTTTGGTCTTTGCCGTTACGATGGAAAAACCGTAAGCTGGCTTTATGAGGAACATTTGACAATGATGGAAGGTGGCGGATCTTTTGGTATTCGTTCGATTATAGAAGACCGGGACGAGAAATTTTGGATCTGTAATACGAATTATCGTTACGATATTCAAGCAATTCCTATTGTAGAAAAAGACAAAATTTTAATTGACTACAAACGAGAAAAAGGAATGGAAAATTTGAAGTCGTTTGATGGTACAAGCTATTTATATTTCATGTCGGCAGTTAAAGATAACGCCGGCGACCTTTGGTTGGCAACTTATAGTGAAGGAGTAATTAAATACGATGGAACTACCACTACTCGATATTCAGTAAAAGATGGAGAAAAAGATGTTACGCTATTCTCTATTTACAAAGACAAAGAAGGCAATTTATGGCTGGGAACGCACGAATCGGGCGTTTATAAATTTAACGGAAACACTTTCGGAAAATTCAAGCTATAATAATTACTTCTTCTTAGCGATGTACAAGATTTCTGAAGAAGGGATTCTATATCGTTCAAACTTCTCAGCTGAAATTTTATCTTTCAAATGAAATTCTTCCACTTCAAAACCAGCTCTACGCAAGTAATCTGGGTAATCCAATCCAAACAAACGAACGTGGTCTTTTTGCCAGAAGTGTTTTTCACGCT
>TARA_R110000737_G_scaffold312040_3_pt1 | contig 14047 bp, 11 predicted proteins | sample TARA_R110000737 | Tara Oceans TARA_R110000737 (sample SAMEA4398027) | marine metagenome | biome: Polar Biome; feature: [SRF] surface water layer (ENVO:00010504); material: water (ENVO:00002006), including particulate matter (ENVO:01000060) such as... | depth 5 m
ACGACTATGGAACTATAGCTTTTTTTAACTGTATTAACTGGCAAGGTTATGTAACAGCCCCAGGACTACCTAAAAATGCTATACCAGGAATAGCTTTAAGGTTTTACGATGAGGCTAATAATACACTACAAGCAAATTATTACGCTAATATACCCGCTAATGGAGGTAAAGATAACTGGACCTCAGATAAAGATACAGCCGCGTACTGGGTATACTTTGGACATGGTCTAGCTAATATGCAGGGACGAGGGGAAACCTGGCCAGCAAATGCTACAGGTTATGAAGTTTACGCCTCAGACGGGACAGGTGGTACACTTAACCCAGGTTGCGGCTGTGTACAGCAGCACGCGTCGCCCTCATGGTGGAGTTATTGCGGTGGACCTTTTCAATATATAAACCAGTATGCTTGCGAAAAAGCCCACCCACCATATACAGGAGGAGGGGAGGAGTTTACACCTCTTAGCAGACGCTACAGATTTGATATAATAACAGACGACTGTTTTGGACATAAACCAGTAAGACTAGCCTGGTTAAATAGGTTAGGATCCTGGGACTATTATACTTTTACTAAAAAGAGTGTAAAGACTATAAAGAGTAAACGTAAAACATACCAACAACTAGCGGGGACATGGAACGAGGCCGTATGGAGACCAAAGGACCACCTAGGAGGTACTAAGGTTTTTGATAACCAAGCAACAGAGAGCCTAAGCCTAAATACTGGATATATGAGCGAGACAGACGCTGCATGGTTCGAGGAGTTATTTACTAGTCCGAATGTATTTATAGTAAATGATTTTAGTAGTAACCCCTTAACTGGCTTTAACCAGGCGACATATATACATAAATACCTAGAGGGTGTAGTAATTACTAGTGCAAGTTATACCAAAAAGACCAGAGTAGTAGATGGTTTAATAACTTATAATCTAAAGGTAAATAAGAGTAAAAGTTTAAATATACAAAGAGCATAAAATGGCTGTACAATTAATACTATACCCACAGGTTTACGATGGATACTATAGCTGGCAAGCTTTTACCTCAAATAGTACCTCTACTGGAGCTAACCCCAGTAACAATACTAACACACCAATACTAACACCTGTACTAACCCCACAGATATTAGGTAACGCTAATTTTGGAGGGTCTATTTTTGGTGGTCCTACAAATATAGGAGTAAGCACGTCCTCCTCTTTTGCTAATAATAGTATAGCTTTAAGACAAGCACCCGCACCAGTAGGTAGGTGGAGGTTAAGTTATACAGATAATTTAGCTAGTAATAAGCCATTTGTAGAGGCAGGTAAGTTAAATTTAACTACAGCCACTACTCAGTCTAATAGTTTTGCATATACTACAGTAACAGGTTTACAAGCGGGTAACCAGTATAGGGTACTAGTAGTTATAGATAAGGGACCTATAGGTAAGTTAAAACTAGGTAACACTGGCGAGGGATCATGGAGACAGCAGACAGATACTAACGGTTTAACTCAGTTAAGACAGTTAGGAGGAGATAATGGAGCTGAGAGTAACGGTACGTCCTGGGTAGACGCACGTACAGGGATGACAATAGGAAACCCTTTAAGGACCGCAATAAATACACCTACTAGATTTTATATAAACTTTACAGCTAGAGGACCAGTAGAGGTATTACAGTTAAATTTATTAGCAACCAGTGCAACCCAGACACCTTTAGTAATAAGTAATACGAGTTTAGTTACTAGTCCAACTAGCCCAGGACCTCTAACTGTAGGACCTAGTATAAATGCAGGAGGTAATAACACAAACACTACAAATAACCAAACAGTACAAACAGCTGCACCTAGTTTACAGACATTTTTAGACGATGGACAGGTAATACTAGACTTATATAAGGACGAAAGTATACCACTAAATTTAAGTGTAGACGATTTTACAAAGGTAGACGAGAAAATAGCTAGTTACTCTAAGTCTTTTATGATCCCAGCGACTAAACATAATAACAAAATTTTTAGTTTTTACTACGATGTAAGCCGCTCACAAAACGCAGACGTTTTTATGTTTAACCCTTTTGCTAAAACTAAGGCAATAATTAAAGACGATACGGTGCTAGTATTTGAGGGATGGATGAAACTAATAAACGTACAAACTAAAAACGGACAGGTAAGTTATAATATAAACTTATATAGTGAGCCCACTACGTTCTGTGATTATTTAAAAGGTAACGCTTTAAGTAATTTAGATTTTGACGAGTTAGGCCATGACTACTCTAAAGATACTGTACCAGATAGCTGGGACCCAACTATAGGACTACCTCTAACTACACCGCTTTTAACTACTAGTAGTGCCTACGATCCAGCCCTAGGAGTTAATAATACTAACGCTTTAAAATACCCTTTTATAAACTGGAGCGGGCAATTTGAGCTAACGGACCCTAACACTATATTTACTGGTATGCCAGAGAATACGTTTAGGCCAGTTATGCAGTGTAAGTACTTATTAGATCGTATGTTCGAAGCTACACCCTTTACATACGATAGCACTTTTTTAAATGGACCTATTTTTAAAAAGGCTTACATGGACTATAACTATAGTGGAGACGCCGCGATGTTAGCTGCAACATATACGCAAATAGATGAGCAAGATTTTGCAGCGAGTAGTAGTGGATCCTGGGAAAATATAATAATGCCTATTACTAGTGTAGAGGTACCAGTAGGTACAGCTTATAGTAGCTATGATAACCAGACTGGAGTTTTTACTATGCAAAACGATGGGGAGTTAATGACAGTAGGGCAACCTAGATTTTATAGAGATTTTTTTAATGGAGTAGGAGAGTATAGAGCTAAAGTAGATAAGACAGCAAACGGTGGAGGTATTACGTTTCCTAATAGTGGTAACATACACTTTAATACTTATACCTGGGGTGGACCTACGGACTGTGCAGCTTTAGACGGAACTAACGCACCGATAGTAAATGCTGGGGACGCACAATGCGGAGCGGGACGGTGCGGTAGTCTATGGTTAATATTTAACTTACAGGCTGGCGATACCCTAACTTTTCAATTTCGTAGAGCTAGTGGAGGAGGTAGTATATGGCAAAGTACAAACGAGCAGGTAAGTACATGGAACCAGGAATTTTTAAAAGATAGTTATAATAATAAAGAGCGTAACAGTGTAATGTATATTATAACAGGTGGTATATCTACTATGAGTTTTTTACAGCAAGGTATAAGAGCTCAGTTAATGCAGTACGATTTTTGGAAAGGGATAAAGCAAATGTTTAATCTAGTTACAGTACCAGATAAGACTAACCCTAATAACTTAATTATAGAACCATATAACGATCTATTTTTAAATAACTCAGATACTAAGTTAATAGACTGGACCGAAAAGGTAGACGCTAGTAATATTAAAATATCGCCGTTAAATAAATTACCTAAAGTTACTGAGTTTACATACATAGAGGACGCACCAGATTATAGAGTAAAACAATATAAAAACGCTTTAGGAGGTTATTTATATGGTACTAAAAGTTATGAGGCTGGCGATATGTTTTTTAGTTTACTTACAGGTACTAAAAAAATAACAGCAAAACCTTTTGCCCCTACTATGTATGCACCTCTTACTATGCTTTTCCCAGATTTTATATGTAGTCATATATATAAAGCTAATGAGGATGGTACAGATTTTCAACCATTTGCTAATAAACCTAGAATACTATTTGATGAGGGAGTAAAAAATATGCCACTCGCAAACGGTAACCCTGTAGCGTTTAGAGTAGCATGGCTTTTTGGTTTTGGAGCTACTAACTATACCACCTATGGTAGTATGAGCCACCTTAGTTTATCTAACCCTACTAGCCCTAGTACTATGGATCTTAATTTTGGAGAGTGCCCACTAGTAACACCTATAGGTGGTAGTCCAGTAAATAATTTATTTAATACTTACTGGTTACCTTATTACCAGGCCTTATATAACCCAGACTGTAGGAGTGTAAAACTTAAACTTAAACTTACACCTAAAGATCTTAACGAGTTTAATTTTTATGATAAAATACAAATCAAAAACCAAATTTTTAGAGTTAATAAAATACAGTATAATAGTGGAGTACTAGCGACTGTAGAACTAATACTTATACCGTAATGGAATTTATAAAAGGAGAGTATATAAAACCATCCAGGACTACAGACGTAGGACAGGTTATTTTTACAAATGGGACAGAGGACTGTTTACCTAACGAGATAACGTGCGTAGCCTATGGTTATAAGTGGGACCCGCAGACTAACACCTGTAGAGCCTTTGCAGCTAGTGAGTTTAGTACAGTTATGAAAACTACCTTAACTATAGGTAACAAAACAAACGGACCCAGGAACGAAACTAAAGAGGGTAGTTATTACAATAATATAAACGGATCAAATAACACTATAGGTAGACAGGTACAAAATAGCTCAGTAAGTGGTACAGGTAACGAGATAGAGGATAACGTACATAATGCTAGTGTAAGTGGATATTATAGTAAGATACAGAGGATGGGCGAGGTAGGAATAGGTGGAGGTAATTACTCACAAGCCGATACTTTAAATGGATACGCACAAAGTAGTACGATACACTGTATAGCTAGGACCAGTGGACCAGGGACATTTATAGCTAGAGTAGGTGGAGTAGGTGCTAGTATACCAGTACAGTCGCACAGTGTTATAATATTTAAAATGACAGGAGTAGTTATAAAAGAAGCTGGAGGCTCTTACTGGACATTTAGTACAGAGTGGGCTGTAAAAATGGATAATAATAAACAAGCTACTTACTGTGCTATTAGTAGTAGTATAGGTTGCGGGCCCGCCCCTGAGGAGTGGTTATACCCTACATTTTTACAACTAACAGGAGGAGAGGACTACCCATACCAAAATTTACAACTTAACGTAAATGGACTACCAGAGTTAGACCTTATGTATAATATAAAACTAGAGCTCTTAGAGACTAGAACGATAAACAATTTTTAAAAATGGCTGAGAGCATAGATTTTGAAGTAAACAGTAATATAGGAGACGCTGCAAAAGACGTAGATAAGTTTACTGGATCAGTAGAGGGTGCACAGAAAGCGGTGGACGATCTTAACGAAAATTTTAAGATACAGGCAAATGTTATTAGTGGACTAGAGAACGAGTTAGAGGGACTAGAAAAGAAAATGCTAGATACCCCTAAGAGTGCTATGGGCTGGAGCTCTTTAAATAAAGTAATAAAAGAGACTGAGCTAGAACTTAAAAATGAAAAGTTAGCTTTAAAAGAGCTTAACCAAGAAATGAAAGACGCCGAGGGTAATTTAAGTACAGCAACCCAGGAGCAAAAGAAACTAAACAAAGGACTAGAGGATGGTGGTAAAGCAGCAGGAGACGCTGAGGGAGGAGTAAAATCTTTAGGTAGTGCTCTAAAAGGACTAGGTATAGTAGCAGTTTTAGCAGCAGCCTTTACAGCTTTAAAGGAGGCCCTAGGACGTAACCAGAAAGTAATGGATACGGTTAATACTGTAATGACTACTATAAGTACAACTTTTAACCAGGTAGTAGATGTACTAATAGATACTGTAGAGTGGGTAACTGAGAGCTCTGATAGATTTGATGGACTAACTAAGGTACTTAGTGGTATGATAACTATAGCAATTACCCCATTAAAATTATCTTTTTACGCAATAAAATTAGGTATAGAACAAGCTAGACTAGCCTGGGAAAAGTCATTTTTAGGAAGTGGAGACCCTGGTACTATTAGAGAACTTACCGCGGGAATAATAGAGACTAAACAAGCTATCGCGGACGTAGCAGCTGAGGCAGTACAAGCTGGAGCAGATGTTATAAATAACTTTGGAGACGCAATAGGAGAGATAGGGGCGATAGGAGAGATGGCAATAGCAGGACTAAGCGAGATAAGTGTAAAAGCAAATTATGCAGCCGCAGAAGCACAGACAGCCGCTAGTAATAGTGCTTTATTAGCAGCCGCACAGATACAGGGACTTATAGAAAAGTACGACAGACAGGCAGAACTACAGAGACAGATACGAGACGATGTAAGCCAAGATATGGCGGACCGAATAAAAGCAAATGAGGAGTTAGGTAGGATATTAGACGAGCAAAGCGAGGCAATGTTAAGACAGCAAGATATAAAAATAGCTGCCGCTCAGTTAGAACTACAAGCAAATAGCGATAATATAGAAATGCAGGTGGCACTCACTGAGGCAATAAATGAGAGAGCCGCAATAGAGGCCCAGATAACTGGTTTAAAATCTGAGCAATTAGTAAATTTAGTAGCTCTACAGCAAGAGCAACAGGCTTTAGACGATGAGGCTTTTGCAAAAAAAGTAGAGGAGGAGGAGTTACTATTTAACTTACAAAACGAGAACCTTTTAGCTAGTATAACAAACTTACAAGAGAGAGCTTTAAAGGAGTTAGAGATAAACCAGGCTGCAGACATAGCCGCAGTGCAAGGACATGAAAATAGAGAGAAGTTAATAGCCGAAATAAATAAAAAATATGACGGTAAAAAAGCCAAATTAGCAGCGGTAGCAATTAAAGCCGACCAGAAAATGGCTAAAATGAATACCCAGGCAAAAATAGATATTGCTCAGCAGGCTTTTAGTGGGATAGCCGCGATTATGGGTAAGGAAAGTAAAGCGGGTAAAGCAGCAGCGGCAGCCAGTGCAACAGTATCAGCTTTACAGGGGGCAACCTCAGCCTTTGCCTCTTTAGCACCTATACCATTTGTAGGTCCAGTACTAGGTGGTATTGCAGCGGCAGCGGCACTAATAGCAGGATATAAAAATGTTAAAGAGATATACGCAACAAAAAGCCCAGAGTTACCTGGTAGTGATGTTAGTGGAGGTGGAGGAGGAGGTGGTGGAGCCGCCCCAGAGGTACCAGATCTAGCAGCGGCAGCAGGAGCAGCAGAAGATGAGGGAGTAATAGCCCCACAGATGGTAGGTGGAGCCTTTGAGTTAGGAGGAGGAGAAGAACCAGGAGCGACCCAGGCCTATGTAGTTACGGATGACATGACAGATAGCCAAGAGCAACTAGCAGGAATACGTAGACGGGCTAGTGTATAAACCAAATAAAAAAGTATAAAGTCCTTTATTAATTAAGAGAGAAAATTTATGCCCTGTACAAAATGCAAAGACGGTAAATATAAATGGGGATCCACTGGGACCTGTAAGTATGATACTAAAGAGGAGTGCGAAAATGCTAACTCTAAATATGATAAACAAATGGAAAAACCTACCACAAAAATTACAGAGTTAGTTATTTCTGACGATAACGAGGAGCTGGCAATAGACTGTATAAGTTTAGTATCGGAGCCTGCAATTATGGTAGACTTTGTTTACATGGATAAACAAAAGAATAACCTAACACTTACTAAAGTAGATGAGCATAAGAGACAAATTATAAGTCCCGCACTGATCCCAGATAAGTCTATTTTTAGATTTGACGCCTCAACTAATAGCGAGTATTACGTATACTTTTCTAAGGAAACTGTAGCACAGGCTAGCGTTTTATATTTAAAAAATAATAACCACCATAAAGCCACTACTCAGCATGAGGAGCGAGTAGCTGGAGTAATGACAGTAGAGAGCTGGATAGTAGAGGATACTGTAAAAGATAAAAGCTCACTTTACGGATACGCTATGCCTAAAGGTACATGGATGGTAAAGTTACAAATAAATAACGACCAAATTTGGCAAAGAGTATTAGACGGCGAGCTGCGCGGTTTATCTATAGAGGGCTTTTTTGTAGATCGTATGGAGAAAATGAGCACAGTAAAAGAGCCTAAAATAACAGATAAGGAGTTACTGGAAAGTTTAGCAGATATTTTAAATATAAAAACAAATAATAAAATAAAATAAAATGAGTATAAATACTATAAACAAGTTTGCAGAAAATGTAAACGCTAAAGCTAAACTACAAAAGGTAGAGATGGGCCATATAGCTCTAAATGATCTAAAAACTTTAGATCGTATGTTAAAGGAGAGTAAGGCAATACTTAAAGCAAATGAAAAAGTATCGGATAACGATTTTGACGCCCAGGATAAAAGGATAACACTACAGGGAATACAGGAAACAGACGAGAAAAATTTTAATAAAGCTAAACAAAACGTAAATAGTATAAAGGCTGAAAATCTTAAAAGACAAGATAAAGCAGATAAAGAAGCTGAGAAAAGTAAAGAGACATATAATAAAAGTATAGCAAAATATAACGACGCTTACGACGCTGAGGTTAAGAGTAACAGAGAGTACCAAACGCAGGAGGGTATATCTTCACAGTTTAATAGTAGATTTGAGCAAGCTATAAAGTCATTTAGTGCGGCAGCCTTAGCTTTAGGAGTAAAAGTAGATATAAGTAAATATAAAACAGCAGCTAATTTAGCTAACCGTATTTAAAAATCAAATAAAAAACAAAGTAGTACTTTATTAATTAAGGAAACAAAATAAACTAAATAAAATTATGGATATTAAGACGCAAATTTTGACAGCTTTAGGTATAGATAAAAAAATTATGTTAGAGTGGCAAGCTAAATTAACTGACGGTACTATAGTAGTTAGCCCAGACGTAGAACTTACTGGAGGATCAGAGGTTAATATTTTAGTAGAAGATGGTAGCCAAATGCCTTTACCAGCTGGATCTTATGAGACAGAGGACGGTGTAGGTTTTGTAGTAGCAGATGGTGCTGATGGTATAGTAAGTGAGTTACTAACTGAGGAGGCTGAGGCACCTACAGAAGATACAGAGGAGGTAGCAGTAGAGGCAGCTGAGGAGGCAACTATAGAGGACTGGAAAGCTTTAGAGGTAAGAATAAAGGACCTAGAGGATGGAATAGCAGACTTAAAGGCAGATAAAGATGGTGGAGACGATGAGGTAGAGACAGAGGACGGTGGAGAGGAGGAGATGAGTACACCAACACCAACACGTAGAGGACCTAAGACAATTAAGAAAACAGAAGTAACTGAGTTTAAAGCGTTACAAAAAGAAAATATTAAACTATCAAAAGAGATAGAAAAACTTAATAAATCTAAAGGAGCTAACGGTATTAATCTAAATAAATTTAGTACTAATAATAGTGCACCTATTAACAAATTAAGTAAATCAGAATATAGTAAATTAACTAAGCAAGAAAAATTTGCTTACGATCTTTATAGATAAAAAAATAAATAAATAAATAAATAAAAAATAAAATTATGGCAGAGAGAAGTTTAGATATTACTAGCAACTTTTGCGGGACCCACGCAGGGCAGTATATCGCAGCAGCACTAAAACAAGCAAAGTCTTTAGAGTATATAACTCTATTAGAAAACATTAAATTTAAGCAGTCTTTATCTGTAATGACAGGTGGAGGAGACTTAGTAGAGAATAGAACGTGCGACTTTACTAATAAAGGTGGCTTAGTTATGGTTGATAAAGTTTTACAACCAAAACCGTTACAAGTTAATTATCAAATTTGTAAGGCTGACTTAATTAAGGAGTGGCAAGCTTTACAAATGAAAAGCGGCCAATGGAATACAGCTATGGGTGCAGACTTTTCAGCTTTTTTAATCTCACATATTGCTGGGATCATAGCAGACAGTACTGAGACTAATATATGGAGTGGAGTAGAGGCTAACGCTGGAGAGTTTGGAGGTTTTTTAGCAGCTTTTGCAGCAGACGCACCAACTTTAGCACCAGTTATTACAGGTGGAGCTTATACGGCAGCAAATGTTATAGATGAGTTAGGAGCTTTACTAGCGGCTGTACCAGCGCCAGTATACGCTAAAGCAAGTGAGGACTTATATATGTATATGGGTGTAAAAACTTACAGGTTATATATCTCAGCTATTTCGGCTGCAGGTTACGTAAATGCTTACTCTATGAATAACGACTATGTACCTTATTTTGAGGGCGTAAAAATCGCGGTATGCCCAGGTATGCCAGACAATAACGCAGTAGTAGCTTTACAATCTTCTCTATTTGGAGGCACAGACTTAATTTCTGACGAAACGGAGGTTAGGGTCCTGGATATGAGTACGTTAGATGGCTCAGATAATATTAGAATAATCGCTAAGTACACTATGGGAGTACAGACTGGACTAGCAGCAGATATTACATGGCAAAAATAATATAGTAAACTGTGAGGAGGTGTAAAAACCTCCTCCTATTTACTTTTTAATAAACTTAAAATAAAATAATATGGCGGTAGTAGGTTGTGATTTGACAAGAGGTAGGGGCCTAGGAGGTTGCCTAACCACAATAGGAGGAGTAAAAAATGTATACTTTGCTGACTTTGGTACAGCTGTTACTGCAGCGACTAATAGTTTACTAGATACTTTTAATGGAGTACCAAATGTTTATAAGTACCAGATGAGGCGCGGTATGGGTAGTTATAATGAAACTGTAAATGCGAGTGCAGAAAACGGCACTGTTTTTTACACGCCAGAGGTTGGTTTAAAATTATCAAAATTAACGGTTAGAGATCAGAACGAGTTAAAGTTAATAGCGCAAAATACTTTAATATGTTTTGTAGAGCTTAACGAGTTAAACGACGCTGGTAAGAACGTAATTATGGCTTTAGGTACTGATACAGGAGCTAATATAAGTGGAGGTACTAATACAGCCGGTAGTGCAATGGGCGATTTTAACGGTTATGAGTGGACATTTTCAGCAGAAAGCTCTTACCCTACATGGATAGTAGCGGACTATACGCTTACGCCACTAGATAACGCAGGCTTTAACGGTGGTAGTGGAGTAACTGTAGTAGCTGTTTAGTAAATAATAACATAATATAATTTTAAAGAGGTAGCTTATGGCTGCCTTTTTTTATTTAATAAAATAAATAAGAGACTTTTCTATTATTAATTAGAGATATGATAAGAGTACTATACACCCCAGACGCAGCAAGCACTATACAACCTATAAATGTTAGACCAGTACAGCGTACAGCTAATAACACTGTAGATACTATAAATAGAGAAAAGGATATATACCTAATTTATTTTAGGTCCGATATGAGCGGTAGAGTATGTTACGCGTATGTTAATGGTAAGTATATAGATGACTATGGACCTAAAAGAAGTAACTACCAATATACAGAGTTATCTATAGACCAGGTAAATTTATTATCTTTACAGGACGTATATAACGGTAAGGTCCAACTTAACCCACCTGGGTACTGGTATTATATTATATATGAGGTAAATTTTCCTAACGGTACAGAGATAGAGTACCTAGGACAGCCTTTTAATTTAATAAGCAAAGGTTACGCACCTATAGATAATATAGGTACTTATGAGGAGAAACCAGAGGAGGGGCCTAGTCCGTCAATAGATAAGGGAGTGTTAGGTATAGCAGTAGAGGAGGGTAAAATGTTCGTTAAAGAAGTCCCACCAGAGGGAGGTACTTATACTGAGCATAACCAGATTAATAACAATTATATATATACTAAATAATGGATAAGATTTTAAATGTAGCACTAGAGACCCAGACAGCCCCTAGAATAAGAGAGACAGCTAGTAAGGACTGGGTACTTTTTGGTACTGAGGATAACGAAAATTTATACCCACAGTTTTTAGTAGACCTATACTATAATAGTAGCACCCACGCAAGTATCATAAATAGCACCGCAGAAATGATCGCAGGGGAGGATATTAAATGCGATGAGGAGGATAACCTAGATACATACGTTAAACTAAAGAAATTTTTAGCTAATGTTAATGGTAAGGAGACCATGCACGAACTAGTAAAAAAGTTAGCTTTTGACTTTAAGTTATACGGTGCGTACGCGATTAACGTAATTTATAGCCTGGACCGTACAGAAATAGTAGAGCTACACCATATACCAGTGGAACGTATAAGAAGTGCAAAGGCTAACGCTATGGGCGTAGTAGATACCTATTTTGTAAGTGCTAACTGGGCAGATACAAGGCAAAACGAGCCGCAACCAGTACCAGCTTTTAATACTAATAATAGGACAAGTCCGAGCCAGATACTTTATACAGGACGATATAGCCCAGAGATGGACGCATACTATGCACCAGACTACGTAAGTGGCTGTAACTGGGCCCTTATAGATCAGCATATAGCTGAGTTTCATTTAAACAATATACAAAACGGTTTTGCAGGTAGCTACTTTATTAGTTTCGCAAATGGCGTGCCCACGCAGGAGGAGAGATTTGCTATAGAGAGTAGTCTAAAATCTAAATTTACGGGCACCAATGCGGCGGGCCGTTTCGTGCTCACATTTTCAGAGAGTAAGGATAGGATACCAGAGATAACACCTATAGCAATGAGTAATGCCGATAAACAGTACCTCGCTTTAGGAGAACTTATACAGCAAAATTTATTAGTTTCTCACAGAGTAACGTCGCCAGTATTATGCGGTATACGATCTGATACTGGACTGGGTAATAATAGTGAGGAGTTAAATAGTGCTTTTGAAGTTTACCTAAATACTGTTATAGCTGGATACCAGAAAAACATACTTAGTACTTTAAATAAAATCTTAAACGTAAACGATATAGCTGTACCCTTATACTTTGTACAGGCAAAACCTATTACTACGACCTTTGATATAGAGGACATGCGTAGCGTAATGACCCAGGCAGAAATAAGAGAGCAATTAGGCTTAGCAAATTTAGAGGAGACAGAGGAGGTAGCAGACGAGGACATGGACTATAATAGCCATAACTTTAGTAACCAGACTAAATTAGAGCACTGGATAGAGAACCATGGCGAGATAGACGATAAAGATGGGGACTGGGAAGTAATAGACGATAACGATATGGGTAACGAACCTACAGACTTTAATTTTGAGGATGAGTTAAACGATCTAGCTTACACTATGTTACCTAATACGGAACTAGTTAGGACCTCAGCACCAGGGAGTAGAGTAGATAGTAAAGGTAGCCAGGACGGACAGAGTAAACAGACGGAATATAGAGACGCCTTATACAGAGTAAGATACTATTACACCAGGGACAAGTCTTTAAAATATAAAGCAGGTAGTAAAAGTAGATTATTTTGCAGAGCTATGATGGCGGCAAGTGATAGAGGTAAGGTTTATAAAAAGGATGAGTTAGCACCTAACCAAAACTTTGCAAATAATTTAAGTAGTATATCAGCTAATAAAGGATGGGGACCAGGTGGGACAGATAACTACGATGTTTTTAAATGGAAAGGAGGCGGCAACTGTTTTCATCGGTTTTACAGACGTATCTATAGGACGCGAATAGGAGACCGTATGGGCTTAGATGACGCTAAAGTAATATCTACCACCCAGGCAAGGAGTGAGGGCTTTAAACCACCTACAAATGCTCAGCAGGTACCAGTAGCACCTAAAGTAATGCCAGGTGCAGGTTTTGTTAATCCAGCTTTACGTAAAAAATATAACGACCCTAACGCTTAAAAAATAAAATTATGGCAGGATATATCTTAATGATCTCAGAAAACAGGCTTAAAGAGGCGACAGCAATAAATGGAAACGTAGACCCAGATTATTTATTACCTTATATGAAAATTAGCCAGCGTAAATATATGGAGATTAAGCTAGGGACTAAATTATATAACTATATACTAGACCTTATAAAGACTGGAGATATAGACCTACCAGCTAAGTCAGATTATAAGTTATTATTAGATGACTATATAGCTGATACTCTAGTACAGTACGCTTTTTACGAATGTATACCGTTTTTACGCTTTAAGGTGGAGAACTCTAATATATTTAGTAAGACCTCCGAGACTGGTACAGCGCTTAGCCAAACAGAGGCCCAGGATCTAAGACAGGAGGTACTTAATACGGCTGAGTTTTACCAAAGTAGATTAATTAAATACTTATGCGATAATAACAGTAAGTACCCAGAATACACACAAAGTAGCTGTACAGATGGCGTATGCCCAGATACTAATGCTTTTTATAATAATATGAATTTAGAGACTACTTTACCAACACAAACTAACAGATATAAATTTAATGTTAATTAAGACAAACTATAAACCAAAAGTAAAAAACGAGCTTGCTTTAAAAAAATATATAAAACAAAATGCCGATAAAAAACAGCCTAAACGGACT
>TARA_R110000737_G_scaffold96804_1_pt1 | contig 14033 bp, 17 predicted proteins | sample TARA_R110000737 | Tara Oceans TARA_R110000737 (sample SAMEA4398027) | marine metagenome | biome: Polar Biome; feature: [SRF] surface water layer (ENVO:00010504); material: water (ENVO:00002006), including particulate matter (ENVO:01000060) such as... | depth 5 m
ACCATTGTTGAATGGTTTGAGGTTCTTGTTTCAACATTGGACAACATGGAAAGTTCTGAAATTGAAATAATTTCCGACGCAATGTCTGGGTTCATTTCTAGTAAAAATAAAAAACAATAATAATGAAAACAAAAGAATTAAATTTTCAAGATTATTTGAAATTAAATGATGGATTGCATGACATTGAATTTGAAACTGAAATAAACAATGAAACACACTCTGTTTATTATTATAAAGACACTGATTCAATTATTGTGGTTTTGTGGTGTGATATGTCCGGAAGTGAATTAAAGTTTATTAAAACACACCATTTGGATTCGTTCCGTGATTCAAAGTTTGTTAATTTAGAAACATCAACAAACAATTGGGATTATCAAAATGAATCAGTTTATCAAAGTTTTGGACAAATGGGGTTTGATGAATGGGTTTATGAACATGGGGCGGATGCATTGGGGGAATTTTTACATTCACAATTAAATGAAACATCAATTAAAATAATAAAGAAATGAATTTTACAACATACACAAGGGATAACAAATATATTGATTTTGATGTTTTGGGAATTGAAAAATTTTTGAAAGAAAAAAAAGAATTAACTATTTATTCAGTTAATGAAATCCAACCAACGGCAATAATTGATTGGTCGTTTCATTTTGAAACCCGTTCATGGGGTGTGAAAAATATTGGTGCAATGGTTGAATCAATAAATAATTTCAACATTAATTTAATATATTACAATAATGGACAAAGCGAATGGGATGGTGTGGAATCAGAATGTTTTTATAACTTAACAAACGAAATTAAAGATTTTGAAATAACATCTGAACAACCAAAAAATGCAGACAATATTCTAATCACAAGCATTGAAATCAATTTTGATAAAAAACAAATAACAATAAAATTTTAAAAATGGAAATAACAAAATCACAATTCAGAAAAAATGTAGTGTCAACATGTTGTCAAAAAGAAATCTATTTGGAAACAATAGAATGTTCCGGATGTTTGGAACAAACAACATTCATCATAACAGAACCAACAGCATTTCACAAATGGTTGATTCAACAAGCAAAGGGAAATGATGACCCCGTTGTTTTTTTAGTTGAATTTATAAAAGGATTGATTATTAAAGACCAAAACAAATTGGTGTTTGAATTGATGGATTGGGTTGATATTGGTGAACCAAATTATGATTCAAAAACATTAAAGAGGGTTGCAATAATGTTGTTGGACACTAATTTAATAACAAGTAGAATTGAAGCCGTGAAAAATATTCCCAGCTTAAAAACAAAAAACCAAATTAAAAAAAAGAAATGAAGAAATTAAAATTTAATAAATCAATTAACGAAATTAAAAAAGAAGAAATGGAAAAATTAAACGCAAAAAATGAGATGTTACACATTCTGAAAACAATTTGGACATCAAGGACAAAAGAACAAATTTCAGCTTGTGAAAATATGTTGAAAACCTACACAAAGAAACATGGGGAAAATAATATTGGAATCACATTCATTGAAGTTGAATTGGAACGCCAAAAAAGATTGAACGGATTGTTTGCAAAAATGGGTCAAGTTCAGAACGCATTGCAAAAAGAGAACGCACAAAAGAAAATTGACAACACATCACCATTAAATTAATTTCTTTAAATTGCGACACTATAATGGAAAAACAAACATATATTTACATTTCTATAATTGGCATCCGTTTTGTTTGTTTCTCGGATGTTGGTTTTTTTTGGTTGAGTGGGGCGCGTGGTTGCGTCCCATTCTTTTTTTACAATAATTAAAACAAATAAATATGAAATATGAATTCCTGAAACCATCACAAAAGAAAAAAATTATGGATGGATTGAAAAATGATTTAACAATAAAACAGATTTCCGAAAAATTGGAAATTAGTGTTGGAGTAATTAATGAAATGCTTGAAAAAAAATTTACTAGAAAATGAAATATAAAAACATAAAATTGATATTGAAAAAACAAATTGAATCAAATGTGAAAACCTTTTGGACATTTGACAAACAACAAAAAGAGTTTACATGTATATATGAAAACTATTCAAACGGGTTGACCATTTACACACCACAACAATTGTTGGACAAATTAAACCAATAGAAATGAAAGTGAAAGAAAGGATTTATTACATAAAGGGTTTAATTGATAACGAATTAACAAATACAAAGAATAAAATATATGTTAATCTTATTAAATTTGAAGACAATGACAAAGAAGACCCTCAAGACATAGAAATTGGAAACGCACTAGTTGAAGTAGGCAAACAAATTGATGAAATTATTAAACAACTAAAACAATAATAATGAAAAATGATTTTGACAAATATAAATCAAATGATAATTTCAAAAAATATGAATCACTAAATGATTATTTGGATGAAGACAAATCAAAGGAAATAAAGAACGAAAAATTTGATAAGGTAGTTACATTAAAAGTAAGCAAGGAAACATTTGAAATGTGGGAATTACTTTGTGAAAATTGGGGTGAGGTGTTGGGATATGAAAACAAATCAAAAATATTTGAATTTGCAATTGTTGAAGCATTAAATGTTCCAATCAATTCATTGGGTGGGTTCAATCACGAGGGGTGGGAAATAGATGACAAATAAAAGAAATGTTTAATTTATGCAATTTAATTAAATATAATTGTTTAATTTTGTAATTATTAAAATATAAATTTAAAGCAAAATGGGGCAATCTATAAAAAAGGAACAAAAAAGAACGGAAATAACAAAAGACCAACTATTAAAACAATTGGAACAAAATATGGGGAATGTAACATTGGCGTGTCATTTTGGTAAATGTTCCCGTTCAACATTTTATAGATATTATGAAACAGACACAAAATTTAAAATTGCAGTTGATGACATTTCAGAAATTGCAGTTGACATTTGTGAATCCGAATTGTGGAAACAAATAAAGGATGGGAATGTTCCATGCATATTGTTTTATTTAAAGACAAAAGGAAAATCACGGGGTTATGTTGAAAGGCAAGAGTTAACGGGCCAAGATGGACAACCAATCAATTGGAACGAAACAAAAACATATGCAATAAATGAAACTATCAATAAAACAGACAACGGCAATTGATTATTTAGAAGACCAACAAACCAATGTCATTTTATATGGTGGCGGTGCTGGTGGTGGGAAATCAATGTTGGGTGCTTATTGGGTGTTAAAACAATGTTTGAAATATCCAAAAACCAGATATGTTATTGGCAGGTCAAGATTGAAGAACCTAAAGGAAACAACATTGCGTTCACTTTTTGAAGTTTGTCAAATGCAGGGGTTGATTGCAAATGTGGATTTCACTTATAATGAAACAAAGTCATTGATTACGATTCACAAAACAAAATCAGAAATTTTATTAAAGGATATGTTCCACTATCCATCAGACCCCAATTTTGATTCGCTGGGTTCAATGGAAATTACGGGGGCATTTATAGATGAAGCAACAGAAATAACGCCAATGGCTTATAATGTTATTCAATCACGGATGCGTTACAATTTAGACAATCACGGATTGACACCCAAATTATTAATGACATGCAATCCATCAAAGGGTTGGATTTATTCAGAGTTTTACAAAAAATTTAAAGATGGCACATTGGATAAGAATAAACAATTCGTTCAATCATTGGTTACGGACAACCCTAACATTTCAAAACATTACATTAAACAACTGCAACAATTAGACATCATAAACCAAAAGAGGTTGTTATTTGGTGATTGGGAATATTCAGATAATGATTCACAATTATATTCAATTGATGCATTGAACGACATGTTCACAAACACATTTGTTTCATCAGTTGGTGAAAAATGCATTTCAGTTGATGTTGCAAGGTTCGGGCGTGATAAATCTGTTATTTGTTTGTGGAACGGGTGGCGTGTTGAACAAATTAAAACATTGGATAAAAATTCAATTGATGAATTGGCACAAATAGTTGATTCAATGGCAAAGGAACACAATGTGCAGCGTTCAAATATTGTTGCGGATTCTGATGGTGTTGGTGGTGGGTTTGTTGATATTTTAAAGGGTTCAAAATCCTTTGTGAATAATGCAAGGGCATTGAACAATGAAAATTACCGAAATTTGAAAACACAATGTTATTATAAATTTGCCGAAAGGGTTATGAACGGACAAATCTTTATTAACACAAATGATTCCACATTGAAACAACAAATCATTATGGAATTTGAAATGGTTAAACAACACGATATTGACAAAGACAATAAATTGTCAATAACACCAAAAGATAAAATTAAATCTTTGTTGGGTCGTTCACCAGATATTGCGGACGCATTAATTATGAGAATGTTCTTAGAATTAAATAAAACTAAAATTCTTTATTTTGGTTAACCATAAATTACGACGCACATATTAAAAATATTTTTATTTTTGCACACATTATGGAAATTAAAACTTTAAATAACAATCACAAAAAAATTATCAATGATTTCATTATTGATGTTGAGGGTTTCATTTATAGGATTACAGAGGACGCCAATTTTAATAAATTTAATAATTTTAAACCGGTGTTGTCCAACGCTATTGAATTACACAACAATATTGGAAATGAATTAAATGCAATGGACATTGATGAATCAGAATGGATTTATATGTTTCCAAATTATTTGTTATTTGCGGGAATTGGTTTTGCAGCGTCTTCAAAAAACAAAGAAAATGAAACCCAAATTAATTCAGAAACAGAATTTCTATTTGACACAACACACAAGACAATAACAAAATTGGAAAATATGATTTCACAATATGATTTCATAATGGAAAAAACAAAACAAACCAAAACACAAACAAACAATGATTGAATTAAAAGTGGGGGAAATAGATTGTAAAATTCCAAACCAATGGGATGAAATAACTTTAAATGATTATTCTAAATTGTTTAAAGTTATAAAAACAAATCAATTCATTGAACCAACAGATGAGGACATGTTGAACATGAATCAATCGGACATTTCAACATTGAATAAAGAACGGGACATTCATAACATAAGGGTCAATAGAAATGTTTTTTCACAATTAACGGGAATTGATAAACAAACAATCAATCAAGTTAATGCGGATGAAATGGCAGACACATTGTTATTGATGACAAATTTTCTTAATGGTGATGTTGAAAAAATGGAATTCAAAGAAGACAAAAAAGAATCTTTTAAATTAAAGGGTGAGGAATATTTTTTTCCAACTGCACAAATGAAGACATCAACATTTGGTGATTTCATTGAAACGGCACAATTGGAAATGTTAACAGAAAAAAACGAATCTGGAAAATTTGGAGTTATTGCGGAACAGATGGCAATTCTTTGTCGTAAAGAAAACGAAATTTATGATGAACAATTGGTTGTTAAGAAAACAAAAATGTTTGGCAGTTTGAAAATGAATGTTGTTTGGGATTTCCTTTTTTTTTTGAGGACACAAATAAACATTTACAAAACAAATTCCCAAATGTTTTTAAAGATGGCAGCAGAACAGAAAACAGACATGCAACCAACAATTGGGAAATAATGAAACCTTATGGTTGGTTAAACACATTATATGATGTTGCAAAAACGGGGTTGTTTACATCACAACCAAACAATGCAATTGATTCGGTAAGGTTCACAAATCTATATGTTGTTTTTACTTTCATTAGTTGGAAATCTGCAAATAACGAATATGAAAATGAAGTTAAAAAGGGAATGGAAAAAGAATCACAATCAAAAGCAAACGCAAAACAAAACAATAAAAGATAAAAAATGGCAAATACAATAAAGACAAATCAGATTGTGGACACAATGAAAACATATTGGACAACACAACCATCAGGAGGTGGATTTTATTTTGGATTGCCGCAAGAGGTTGACAATATACATTTGAAAACATTGCCGTTAATGGTGATAAACCCCCCACAAATAAATGTTTCAACTGATTCATGGAATTCAAACACCATTTTAAATGATGCAAGTTGGTCATTGGTTGTTTATGACAAATTGCCATCCAAATATAATGTTACGGATGACCTTTTAATTTTGGAATTTTGGGATGCAATGGAGGATAAGGCGTTATTATGGTTTTATAATTGGTGGTATTATTGGGAAACACAGGGCAATGACTTTGTAATGACCGCGCCAATGCAAATAACAAGGATAAAAGAGGCATCAAATGACCGATTATTGGGATTAAAAATCACATTTAGTTTCAATTTTTACAGATATTGTGGGGACATTTCAACATTTCCAAGAGATTAACAATGGACATATCACAAATAAATAAAATAGCAACCGACATTCAGGTGATATTGGGAAACGAATTGATATTATTAAAGCGTTCTGCATCCGGTTCATTAATTAATTCATTGCAACATAATGTTTCACAAATTGGTGAATTCAGTTTGGATTTAAAAATTAGGGGAAATGACTATTGGAGAATTGTTGAATATGGAGTTGACGCAACAAACATTCCGTTTGATGCAAGCAAAAGAAGCGGGGCACAGAATTCAAAATATATTGATGGATTGATTCAATGGATTAAAGTAAAAGGGATTGCCAGTCAAAATGATGTTGTCCGTGGCATTGCGTTCGCAATAGCAACAAAACAAACATCAACATCACGGGGTGGGTTTGGTTTCGGGAATCCAATGGACAAACAGAAATTGGGATTCGTTAGAAAATCAGAACAAAAAATAAACAATGAAATTTTAAAGATTTCAAAGGTTTATGAAAGTGAAGTTTTAAAAATAATAGGGAACGCAATTCCAAACAACATTGAAATAATAATATAAAACAAATGGCAATAGTAATAACATCACAACCAGAAACAAAAAAACTTTGTTCAACATTAGTTCCATTAAAATTCAGTATAACAGAAACCACAACAAACACAACAAACATTGTTGCAACATGTTATGTAACCGACCAAACAACAGGAGTTCAAACACAGATTTCGGGAAAATTTAGGATGGCGCCAAGCTTAACACAGGTTGACACATTTTTGTTTGATTCATCTGAAATATTTAACACATTAACAAAATACACATTAAAAGATTATCCAAACAACATTCAATTGGGAACAAATGCGGGTTCATTAGCAACACAAAAAAAATGGCTTGATATTGCAACTTATATGGTGCAGGTTAAATTTCAAAGGGAATATTTAGACGCCGCAACGGGATTAATTGTTTTGGAATCAGCAACATCAGATTCAAATGCATTTTATGTTCACGAGGGTGTGCCAGAAAAAAGATGGCTTAATGACATGGTAACCAGCAACGGAATAAATTCAAGTGTATTTGATTATTTTAATTTCTATTTCAATGCATCAATTCTTTCAAAGAGATATTTTACAAACTATCCAATAAACAAAAGAAATCAAACTGAATCAAAAAGAAAATCAAATGTTAAAATTCACACATCCGAATCATATATGTTAATGTTTGTCGCGCCAATAGACACAAGATTGTGCAATGGCTATACAATTTACATTAAAACATATTCAGATAACTTTTTGACATTCTTAAATATTCATGCTATTGATGTAAGTGAATCCCCAAATTTACAATCGGTGTTGGTTGGATTTCGGGACATTAAAAATGCATTTACACCAATAGTAGCAGAGGGTGTTGATTTTATAAATGTAAAAAACTATAGTGTTTCTTTTATGGCGGGAAATGATAATGGGGGGACATGTGTTTATTCTGAAATGTCAACAATATATGATTTCAATGTTGATAGGTCATGTATTGAAAACGGCGGTTACATGAGGTTCGCATTTAAAAACATGTTGGGTGGTTATGACATGGTTTCTAGTAGGGGTTCATTTGTAGAAAAAACAAAGAATAAATTCCAAACATTTGAACAATCACTAGGTTATGACAATTGGAACAATGCAATGGATTTTGGAAATTCAAATTGGGCAAATACAAATGTTAAAGGTTTTTCAGTTACAACACACAATTTAAAACCAGAATATGCGGCACATTTTGCAGAAATGTTTTCATCAACACAGGTTTATTTGAGGGTTAAAAATGATTCTTATCAAAAGGTTTATGATGCAGATAAAACTGAAACAGCATTGGAACAACCATATTTTTATGAACCAATTGTTATAAAAGCGGGTTCGCAAAACATTATTGATTCATCAAACAACACAAAGAAATTAACATTTTCATTTGACATGGCAGTTAATCAAAGGAATCCAAGATATTAAAAAATAAATAAAATGGCACAAAATACACCAAATATTGAATTTTTAATTGTTAAAGGAACACAATTTTCGCACAATTTAGATGTTCAGAAAACAACAGATTTTCCGTTGGCGTTAACATATTCAATTAAAGATGTGCAAGACCCTAGCAGTTCAAAAGGGTCGTTTTCAAAAACATTTTCAATCCCAGCAACAAAACACAACAACACAATTTTATTTTCTTTGTTTTCGGATTCACTTTATGATTCGTTTCAATACATTGATGATTGGGATGCACAAATTTTCATTGATGGGATGTTGGTTTTACAGGGGAAATTTCAAATAAAAGGAACATCATATAACGGAATTGCACAATCTTATGAATGCAATGTTTATGGTGAAAACTTTAAATGGGTTAATGCTTTGTCGGATTTGAATTTGTGTGATGTTGATTTTTCCGCAGGTGGTTTTTTCCCAGACGCGCCATCAACTGCAACCATTGGCAGAAGTTTCATTGAAGACACATGGAATTTTAATTTGGCGGGTGAAACAATTGGTGGGGTGCAAACACATATTGTTTATCCATTAGTTAACACGGGAAAATGGAATTACACAGATGGTTCAGGAAATCCAATTGTAACACCATCCGACATGTCCCCAGCATTTTATTTTTACAACATGTTGAAATCAATTTTTGCAACGCAAGGTTATACGCTTGAATCTAATTTTTTTGAAACGGATTGGTTTAAAAGATTGGTTTCATTAGTTCCAAAAGAACAATTCGTTAATTCAGACGCAGTAATTGAACAATATTCATTTGAATATGAAAACAACACACCAACAGATTTTAAGACGCCGTTAAATTATACCGACCAAACAACATCAAACAATTGTTCTGCAGTTATTGGGAACACATGGCATGGACAACTTAATGATTCCACAATTGTTTGTGCAGTATGCGACCCATCAAATTTAATCACATCACAAAGCATAACACCGGTTTTTGATATTCAATCACCAACAAATTTCATGGGGTTAAATTCTTTTGACAAAAAAACAATTGCGGGTTGGTATTGGGGTTGTTATGGTCAAGAGAACAACGGAATCCCAAGGTTGCCATTGCAATATGTGAATCCATGCGGAGGTGGTCAAATGATTATGGGATTAGATTATGGATGTGTTGTTTGTGATATTTCAAACACACCGCCAACAACACAATCAATTCCGATGCAAACGGATGTTTTCCAAACAAGTTATTTGGGGGTTTACGAATTCAATATTTCAATGGATTTGGAAATGGATAATGATTATGAATTAACAGACCCCGTTGCAGTATTTGATATTTTATCATTTGGGAATCCATTAACAACAGGAACGGGAAATGGGGGTGATGGTTATGGTTGTTTGCAGGGTGCAACATTTCCAGATGGAACATATGAATCAACAGCACAGGGAACAACCTATGTTTTTAATATGCATTTGATTCACTACAAAGCATCAACGGGGCGTTATCATATTGTTGCAACTGAAAGTGAAAGAATCAGAAACATGTCCGTTGCTTTCCCACATTTATTCTGCACAGATTCCCCATTAAGCGGTGCAAATTTAACATCCACATTGTCAATGAATGTGCAGTTGCAAATCTTAGATGCAGGGGATAAGGTTTTTACATATTCAGAGGTTACATGTGAAATTCGGGATTTAGAAGATTCAACATATATTTACAATGACGCAATCATTGGTTTGACACAAATGAAATATAAATGCAACAAATCAAGATTACAGGGGAATTTAACAGAAACATTAGTTGATGGCGGAAGTATAGGATTGAACACACTATTGCCATGCGACACATCACAAATGGAATGGGTGAATGGATTAACGGGAATGTTCAATTTAATGTGGCAATCAGATGAAATTTCAAAGGTTGTAAGGGTTGAACCACGGGACATGTTTTTTGACACGGCAGCAACTGCAATTGATTGGACAAATAAATTGGACAATTCACAAGACCAAAAAAATGAATATATTTATGACGCATTAAGCAGGAATTTATGTTTCACTTATGAAAATGATTCATCAGATGGATTTGTTGAAGAACGAAACAGGCGGAGGGGACAAATTTGTGAATTGGGTTCAATGTCTTTAAATTTGGGGGAATTATACCAAAATGAAGAACAACGGATTGGTTCGGATTTTTACGCGCCAACTTACATGTTTTATGACAATACAATTGCAAACAATAGTAATGCATACACACAACCATTTGTTCCCGTTATACATTCAGAATATTCTGAAATTTGGAACGCAACAACAAATGCAGATTTGCCGGACAAATTAATTGATTACACAACAAGGATTTTAACATGGTATGGATTACAACCATTGAACCAAATAACAGGGGTTTCAAATTCAAACACATGGCGTTGGGGTTATGACAACAATTCATCACCATATGTAAATAAAAACACCTATCCATTTGCAGGTGTTTATTGCGACCAAGATGGAACAATTGGTGGTTCTTTAACTATAAATTCAATAGTTTACACAAATCCATCATTATATTTTGAAAATTCAGAAATCAATGCATTATTAACGCCGGCGCCATACCAATTGACAAATGGTTTATATGACATGTTTTGGGAATTTAATATTTTAACCTTAATGGATAGACCTGTTATTAAAAAATGTTATTTTAAATTAACACCAACAGACATTGCAAATTTGGATTTCAGAAAATTAATTTACATTCGTTCTGCACAAGCCGACACATATTGGATTTTGAACAAAATTGGTGATTATGCGGCAGGGAAAAACCAATTAACATTGGTTGAATTGTTTGAATATCACAACACACAACCATTGAAAGCACAATTTAGTCATTTGAACACAGGGTTCGGGGCTAATCACACACCCGTTGGAACGGATTACAACCCAATTTTGGTTTCAAATGGGGTGATTAAAGTTCCACAAACGCAATTGATTAACAATTTGGGGATTGGTTCATTGACAAACACACCATTGTTAAACATAGGGACACAATCAACATTTTTGCCAATAGTTAAACAAAATTTATTTTCATCAACAAATTATTTTGATGACGCAACAAGAGTTCCAACAAATAATAATGTAAACAATTCATCAAATGTTGGTTCAAATAGCAATATAAATGTCGGTTCAATTTCTGTTGGAAATAATATTTCAAACACAAAGTCAAATCAAATTGTTATTGGAAATGGAAATAATTTAAAATCAAATTCACAAATTGAAATGACTGCAAATGGAACAACAGCATTTTCAATAAATAGTGATGCAATATTTCGTGAGGGTGGCGGGGGTGTTGTTTATTATGAAGACATAACAACGGGGGAAATAAAAGAAGTAATGACAGGAGTTCCGGAACGCTTGGGATATGGGAAATCATTAGATTATTTTTATACACGATTGACAATTGGAAACACAAACATAATTTAAAAAGAAAAACAAATGGCAACATTGGACACGATTTTAAACATACAGGTCAAAGGAACAGACCAAATGACAAAACTGAAAACATCAATTGATGCAACAGCAAAGGAATTAAAGGATTTGCAAAAAGAAGGCAAAAAAGCCGGACAAACACAAGACCAATATAATGCAAAGGTCGTAACAGCAGAAACGAAATTAAAGGCATTAAGGGGTGAATTAACAAGGGGAAAAACTGAATTAATAAAAAACGCAAGGGCAGCGGGGGACACATCCAAATCATATGATTCACTTACAAAACAAAATGCAAAATTATCTGCACAATTGCGGAAATTATCCGACCCGTTGGGGAAAAATAGTAAAGAATTTACAAAATTAAGTTCCAAAATCAACACAAACACCAACGCATTAAAAAAGATGGATGCGCAAATGGGACGCCAACAAAGAAATGTCGGGGGTTATGGACAAGCAATCAAAGGTGTTGGAATGGCAATTGGGGGTGCAATTTTAGCATTCAAAGCGTTGGAACGGGCAATGGGTGTTTTTGTAGATTTTGAATTTCAGATTAAACAGGTTGGAGTTATTTCCGGTGCAACAGCGGCAGAAATGGAAAGGTTATCAAATCAAGCAAAAGAATTAGGTTCATCCACATCATTTGCAGCGGGTGAAGTGGCAGGATTACAAGTTGAATTGGCAAAGGCAGGTTTTAAAACAACAGAAATTGAATCCATGACATCATCAATTTTGGATTTGGCATTTGCATTTGGAAATGATTTGTCAACAACTGCAACACAGGTTGGTGTTACTTTAAAAGCGTTTAATTTGGACGCATCCGAGGCGTCAAGAGTTACGGATGTCATGGCGGCAGCGTTTTCAAATTCATTGTTAGATTTGGAGAAATTTTCCGTTGCAATGCCAAAGGTTGCAACATTGGCAAAACAAATGGGGTTTTCATTAGAGGACACAACATCATTGTTGGGGGTTTTAGCAGACACGGGAATGGAGGCGTCCACATCTGCAACAGCATTAAAAAACATATTTTTAAAATTAGCAGACCCAACGGGAGATTTGGCAATGGAATTGGGGCGTGGGATTTCATCAGTGGATGAATTGATTCCAGCGTTGCAAGAGTTGGAATCAAAAGGGGTTGATGTGGCGGGGATGTTAGAATTAACAGACAAAAGAAGTGTTTCGGCATTTGCAACATTATTAAGTGGAACAGAAGACATTTCAAAATTGAATAAAATTTTATTGGAAAGTGAGGGGACAACAAAAAGGTTTGCGGATGTAATGCGGGATTCATTAAAGGGTTCATTAGATGCAACCACAAGTTCGGCACAGGGTTTTGCAATTGAATTGTTTGAAAAATTATCGCCAGCAATTACATTAATATTAAGTGGCGTCCAATTAGTGTTTAATATATTATCAAAATTGACACCCGTAATTGTTGCAGCAACAACGGCGTTCATTGCTTATAAATCTGTTATAATTGCAACACAGGTTTATCAAAAATTAATGGCGGCCGGAAGTGTAGCATTGAGAATTGCAACCATTGCAACAACGGGAGGGGTTGCAGGATTGACACGGGCAATGAAGTTGTTAAACATAACAATAAAAGCAAGTCCATTGGGATTAATTGCGGGAGTTGTCGCAACAGCTGTTGGGGCGTTTATGTTAATGGGGGACGCAGCAGAAGAAACATCAGATGAAGTGAAGTCATTAAATAATGAAAGTGAAAGGTTGGGGAAAATACAAAATGATTCATTAGCAACACAAAAGAAATCCATAACAGAAACCAACAAATTGATTGCAGTAATTAAAAACCAAAATTTAGCACAGGGGGACAGGTTGGACGCAGCTAAAAAATTACAATCTATTTCTGGGATTACAATAACAAACCTAAATGATGAAAAAAAATTGGCTGTTGAATTGGCGGCAGCTTACAAAGAAGCAGTTAAACAAATAAAAGCAAAACACATAATGGAATTGGCGAGGGGTGAAATGTCAATTTTATTAGATGAAGAAGTTCAATTGATGGCAGATTTGGAGGCGGAAACGGCTAAAGTTGCAAAGGCACAAAAGGATGTCAATGATGTTGCAGAAATAAACAGACAAAAACACGAGTCAGATGTTGCAATTCACACACAAAAAGTTCAAATGCTTGATTCAGAGGGAGAAGCAATAAAATCAAACATTGATATTAAGGAAAGAGAAAATTTCAGAACCAACCAAAATAAAGAATTTGAATTGGATTTGGTTAATACATTAGAAAAAACCACAAAAAAGAAAGAAGAAATTAATGCAAAAATTGTAAAACTGCAAGCACAGCAAGCAGAAATTTACAAAAAAGCACAAAAAACAATTGGTGGTGTT
>TARA_R110000737_G_scaffold982_4_pt1 | contig 14032 bp, 12 predicted proteins | sample TARA_R110000737 | Tara Oceans TARA_R110000737 (sample SAMEA4398027) | marine metagenome | biome: Polar Biome; feature: [SRF] surface water layer (ENVO:00010504); material: water (ENVO:00002006), including particulate matter (ENVO:01000060) such as... | depth 5 m
ATTTCTTGGTTACCTTATCGGTTTCAGCTTTTTTTAGGCAGAATGATTGGCCGCTTACTATTTAAATTAGGCTCCAGTCGCAAGAAAGTTGCCTTACGAAATTTAGAGCTTTGCTTTCCAGATATGTCAGACACCGAACGCCAAATTATGCTCAAACGTAATTTTGAAAATACCGGTATTGCCTTATTAGAAACGGGCATGGGTTGGTGGTGGCCAAATTGGCGCGTAAAGCGTAAAACCAAAGTTATTGGTCTTGAGCATATTGAGGAAGCGCAAAAGCAAGGTAAAGGTATTTTGCTATTAGCTATGCACTACCTCAGTGCTGAAATTAATTGTCGTGCTATTGGTTACGGTCACCCGATGGTGGTGTTTTACCGCCCACATAATAATCAGTTAATGGAATACTTTCAATTTCGTGGCCGTGGACGCTCCAATAAATACATGCTGGGTAAGCGAGATGTAAAAGGTTTACTTCGGGCACTAAGTGATGGTGAAGCCTGTATTTACTTGCCTGACCAAGATTATGGTCGTAACCGTAGCGTTTTTGTACCCTTTTTTGCCGTGCCTGATGCAGCATCAACGACAGGTACCCTGATCTTTGCTCGACAGAAAAATAGCCAAACCCATATGATAGTACCGACCCGTAATGATGACGGCAGTGGCTATACCTTAGAAATTAAGCCTATGTTGGAGAATTTTCCAACCGGTGATGATACAGCAGACGTACTAAGAATAAATCAGGAGCTAGAAAAAGCCATAATGGTAAAGCCTGAACAATACATGTGGTTACATCGTCGCTTTAAAACTCGCCCCAATGAAGATGATCCATCATTGTATAACTAACTATTGTTAGTTATTGTATGGGTTAAAATATAAAACTTAACTTTAAGTAACTTATGAATTTTTGGCTACGAAACATTATTTTAGGAGCAATTTTAATTGGCTTAGCGTCAGCATTATTGCTTAACAAAGAGCTACTGTTTTCGCTCAGCCAAGATGCGGCTGACGATATTGTTGCCAAAACGGCAGACCTGCACCATGAAGAGCAAGCTAAGTCGACAGCAGTAGAGCCGGAAATAGAGGTTACTCTCCCTAAAAAAAGTAAAAATGCTGCAGCAGATGGACTATCTCGTTTTTACGCCAATTTACATGGTATAGATGAAAAAGGGCCAAAAATTCGCAATAACATTGTCTATTTACCAGATCCAAAAGGTGATTTAGCAGAAGTATTAGCAGCGAGGCGATTAATTACCCGTCCTTTACGCCAAAATTGGACAGGAAAAACTGAAAGTCATCCCTTTAGACTTGGCGAAACACTATTTCAGAAGTTATCAGAATATGCCCAAGACAATAGTCTTGAGGTAATTTGGTGGCTAAATCGTGACTTTTTGGTCAAGGATGCTTTTAGAGTCAATAAAAATATCATCACCACATCCTATCAAGTAGGTAAAGCGATAGAAGGCCATTTTGAAAATGGTCTTTCAATCTACTTTTGTTATCAAGAACGCGCCATAGTTTTAATAGAATATGACATCCCGTATTTGGTCAATGAATGTCTGCTACTACCAAAATCCCGCCGCTAATAAAGCCGTTTTTTTATTGCAAAATAACTTACTTTAATAACTGTTCAATAACGACCATCACCTCACTATGCTGTGCTATAAATTCAGCAGGCGTTATCAATGCTGCATGATTTTGTAAGGTGGCATGATGGCCAAAATCACGTAATTCACAATAGTTCTTTACTAAAGTCTGCTGCTGATATTCAGTTATTACGCCTAGGCTTGCTAGATACTCAAGTAAGTTGATATTATCTGGATAATCGCTCAAATTCGGGTACTGAGCACTATGGGCCAACACCAAATATTGCACAAGAAACTCAATATCAACTAAGCCACCAAGTCCTTGTTTGATATCTATTTGGCTAGCTGATGATTTATCCAAATGCTGACGCATTTTATTGCGCATATTTATAACATCTTCAAGTAACAATGACTTATCACGCGTTTTCATTAATACCAGCCGCTTAATTTTTGTAAATTTTGCCACTAACGCGTCATGACCATATATTATTCGCGCGCGCACTAACGCTTGATGCTCCCAAGTCCACGCATCGTTTTGTTGATATTGGCCAAAAGTATCTATGTGCACCATTAATAGTCCGGCATTGCCCGAAGGTCTTAAACGCATATCTAGCTCATATAGAATGCCATTGGCCATGCGAGTATTAAATAAGTGCATCATGCGTTGCGCTAATTTCAAATAGAATTGCCCAGCTGATATCACTTTTGGTCCTGTGGTCATTTCTTCTATATTGGCATTGTGAACATAGACTAAATCTAAATCCGAACTGTAACCGAGTTCAATACCGCCCAACTTACCATAGCCAATAATGGCAAAACCTTTGTCTTGGCTGTCTAATTTACTGATCGGCACGCCAAACCGCAGCGTCATTTGTTGCCACGCTAAATTAGCCACTTCTTCAACGAGTGCCTCAGCTAATGCGGTTAAGTGATCACTAACTTTTGTGATTGGTAAAATACCGGTAATATCTGCCGCAGCAATGCGCAATTGTTTAACTTGCTTAAACTGCCGTAAAGTGATCATTTGCGCTTCTTGATCGTCTTCTGGTACTCGTAACATGGTTTCACGTAGTTCAGCAACGTAAGAAGAAAGTAATGGCGGCTGATGAAATAATTTAGGATCGATGAGCTCGTCGAGTAGTATGGGGTACATAGCAATATATTCAGCCACCCAACTACTGTTGCGACACAAATGAATTAATTGCTTTAACGCGCCTTCATTCTCAAATAATAGCTCTAAATATGCGGTGCGCGTGGCTACGGTTGTTAGCACGGTCAATACCCGCGCTAAGGTTTCATCAGTTAACTTTAAATCGGCAAGATGCCACAGCACGGTAGGGAGCAATTTATCTAGTACTTGACGGCCTCGATTCCCCATACTGCTCTTGATCATTTCTCGACGAAAATCGCGCAGTGATTGCCAAATAGTTTCACTATGCCAGCATTGAATGTCATCAGCTTTATCAAGCAACTGAGGGGATTGTTCAATCCAGGCAATAGACTCTTCATCACTCCATTGGCTATCCCACAGCGTGGTCCAATATTGGTCAACGGCCTGTCGATTTGGACTTTCCTCACCAATAAGTTCACCAAATTGTTGGTGAACTCCTTGCATATGAAAGGCAAGACGGCTAAGAAAACTTGCCCAATCTAAACAGCTAGTGTCAGCAAGAATGGTTACTAGTCGCTGCTGATCCAACTCATTATCGGGTAAGGTTTGACTTTGCTGGTCATTTATCGCTTGAATAATATTTTCAACGCGACGTAAAAATCGATAACTATCGGTTAAAACTTGTGCGCTTTGTTGTTTGATTTCGCCATGTTTAACCAATAAAGGCAATACGGTTAGTAAATTACGATGCTGCAGATCACTCACTCGTCCTCCTCTTATCATTTGAAAAACTTGCACAATAAATTCAACTTCACGAATCCCGCCAGCACCAAGCTTAATATTATTATGAAGTTGCTTACGCCTAACCTCCTGGGCAATCATAGCTTTCATACGGCGTAGACTGTCAATAACACTGAAATCAATATAACGTCGATAAACAAAAGGACGTAGCATATTAGACAATTGTCCGTGGTACTCGCCTTGGCCAATAAGGCGGGCCTTTAACATGGCATAGCGCTCCCAATCACGCCCTTGGTCTTGATAATAGTTTTCCATGGCATTAAATGACAGCACTAATGGCCCACTTTCACCAAACGGTCGCAGACGCATATCGACTCGATAAACAAAGCCGTCAGCGGTTTGTTGATTTAATGCGGTAATTAGTTTTTGCCCTAGGCGGGTAAAAAATATTTGATTATCGATACTTCGTCTAAGACCTTCGGTCACGCCAGCTTCAGGATAAACAAATATCAAATCAATATCAGATGAAAAGTTGAGTTCTTGGCCACCTAATTTCCCCATACCATACACCAGTAAACTTTGTGCTTCACCGCGGCTGTTAACCGGTCGCCCCCATTTATCTTCACAAAGTGTCGTCAACCAGTTGGCCGCTGCAATAATCAAATTATCGGCTAACAAAGACAAACGTTTTAACGATTCATCAAGCGTTATGGCCAATAAAAAATCACCCACGGCAATATGAACCATCTGCACTAAACGAAATATTCTCAGACATTTTTGCAGTTGCTCTTCGGTTTTACATTGCTCAATTTTTTCCGCTAACATCCTACTATAATCAGGCGTATTGCCTGCAAGTAACTGCTCACTATTAAAAAGTTCAACCAGTAAATCCGGTGCTTGTACCGCACTGCGATAAATAAAATCACTTAACGCTAAGGCTTTTTTAAACAGTGTTAAACGCGCTGGCGGTAGGCTATCGGTGACGTTAGGGTATTGTTGTGAGAACTGTAACCAGCGACTATTTTGTTGGCTAATAAGTAATGGTGAAAATGGCAAATGCGATGATTTAGACACGTTATCCTCGATAAATACTTATACTTAGTCTGTGCTCACTGAAAATAATTTCACTGATATGCGCAAATCATTAGACATAATATGTCGTAAGTGATATTAATAGATGATAACCATAGCATTTTTGAGGACACTATGGCAGAAATGCAGCCACTAAAATCAATTATACTCGTGCTAATATTATTGCTATCCGCTTGTGGAGATCCAATAAAAGAGCAGGTAACCCAGCAAATTCCACTGACTGAACAACGTATTGAATTACTTGCGCAAGCGCTTGCTGATGGGCAAGTTCGTAATGCTAATTTAATTAGTCAGTATGGCGAAAGGTTACTGGAAAGCAAACCCAGTTATAAGCCATTAATCGACGAATTTTTAAAAGATACCGGTACCAAAGGGCCGATGTATGTTGCGTTAGTTGATCGCCTAAACACGGTAAAAAATCAACCACAAATGTTTGAGAATTCACAGGCCATTTATGATGAATTATTAAACCTTTATCAAGCCGCAGATCCCGTTCTATATTCTGATGCCTTGAGCGATCCACTCAATGTCTTGGCCGATATGTCCGACGGAACTTTACCGCGAGTGAATGCGCTATCAAAAGCACAAAGTCTAGCGGCCAATAAGGCGCAAGATTTTGGCACCGGTGAACAACTTATAGGTAACCCTGCTTACGGTAACTGGACTACAGGTTCAAATGGTATGTCGTTCTGGGCGTGGTATGGCATGTATTCAATGATGGGTGACGTATTTGGCTCTCGCCGCACTAATTATAACGATTGGGGCCGTAATCGAAACTATAGTTATTACAACGACTATGGCCGCAAACGCTACAGTTCACCAAACCAGCTACGTAAACAAACCGACTTAGATACTCGCACCAAGAAATCATTTCAAAGCCGTGGTCAAAAATATACCAGCACGTACAGCAAAAACAGAACTGGCGCGTCAAGTATCTCGAGTCAAAGTAAAAGTGCACAAACCAGTGCCAATCGATTTGCTAGCAAAGCAAGCAATAAAAGCGCCTATGCGAAGTCAAGCAAAAGTGCTAAAAACGCTAGCTTTAGAAACAGCAAAAGTACAACCTCACGTAGCTTTAGACGTGGAAAGTAGGGATAGATATGAATACATTTATTGAAATAACCGGCCTAAATTTAGAGCTATTAATTTTCTTAGCTATCGATATTACTATTGCCATTATATTACTTGGCGCTATGCGCTTCATCAGTGGTTTATCAGCAAAAGTAAACTCAACCGACGAGCTTGCTAAAGAAGATAACTTCGCCTTTGGTATTAGCGTTGCTGGTAGTGTTGCAGCCCTTGGCATCGTATTGACAGGTGCCATTAGCGGTGAAAATGCTGATAGTTACTTAATGGAAATTATCGGGATGGCAAGTTACGGATTTTTTGGTTTAATTTTAATTAAAATTGGCCGAATTTTTCATGACCGTTTTGCTCTAAATCAAATAGATAAAAACGCGCAAATTAAATCACGTAATATTGCTGTTGGTATCGTCGACGCATCAGGCGCTATTGCTACGGCAATAGTCATTCGCGCTGTATTATTGTGGGTTTATGGTTTAGATATCAACACCTTTACTGCCATTACTGCTGGCTTTGTTGTTTCACAAGCCATGTTGGTGTTAGTTACCCGTATTAAAGAACGTCAGTACGCGGCGAACAATAAAAATAACAGCATGCAAAAAGCGTTTGCTGAAGGTCACGTCGCTTTAGCCATTCGCTATGCCGGCCAAGCGATTAGCACCGCCTTAGCTGTAACGGCAGCGAGTCACTTTTTAACTTATAGTCCTGATACTTTATTGGTTAACTTAGTCGGCTGGTTAGTTTTTGGCATGATCATGACCTTATTGGTTGCCCTACTAACCTCAATTGCCAAGCGCCTAGTACTGATGGGCATAAACTTAGTTGAAGAAGTAGACCAGCAACACAATATTGGTGTTGCCAGTGTTGAAATGGCAATCAGTATTTCTATTGCGTTAATTTTAACGGCGTTAATGTCATAACGTTATCGAAGCCTTTCTATTTAAGTAATCAAGTGCAACTTATGTACTTGATTACTTCCCTGTTACTGCAAAACAAATAATTCAAGCTAGGAATATCCATGACAATCAACAGAAATCGGCTATGGGACGATGTCCTCCTGATTTTAACTATGGCTGTTTTAGCGGGTTGTGGACTAATATACGAATATCTTTTATCGCATTACGCTGGTCGTGTGCTTGGCATTATGGAAAGTACCATATACGCCATGATTGGCCTGATGATTGTCGCTATGGGTTTAGGTGCTTTTGCGGCCCGCAAAATTCAATGCGCTTTTAATGGCTTTGTTTGGTTAGAGCTTATCATTGCTTTTCTTGGCAGTAGCTCAATACTGATCATCGGCGCACTCATAGCCTTGACACAAACGTTTCCAGAAATATTGGGGTCTATGTTTAACTTACCACCAGACGCCTATCCGCGTGGTGGCCTGTTTAAGCAGCTCAGTTTTATCGCCTTTAATAGTCCCTACTTTTTTGGGCTAATTTTAGGTTTTTTTATTGGTATGGAAATACCACTGATAGCGCGTATCCGTGAAGAAATACACCAAAAACACCTAAAAAACAACCTAGGCACTATCTACGGTGCTGATTATATCGGCGCTGGTATCGGCGCTGCCATTTGGGTTATATTTCTCTTATCCATAGACATCAGCAAAGCGAGTGCCTTGACCGCGGCCTTAAATCTAACAGCCGGTGTGGTCTTTATATTGTATTATTGGCAGAGACTGACTTGGCGAAAAACCTTGCTCTTCGCCCATGTTATTTTACTAGTGATGATAGTGGCAATTTACCAATTTGGTAATAGCTGGCTAAGTCAAATGAGTAACTTACTTTACCTTGATAAAGTGGTTTATAGTGACAAAACCCGTTACCAACAACTGACCTTTACGCAAAGAAATATGGGACCTAACGCGGGTAATATTATTAACTTCTATCTCAACGGTCGCTTACAATTTTCATCTTCAGATGAGTTTATTTACCACAGTTATCTTGTGAGTCCAGTGTTATCAGGTTCAGCACGCCATGATAATATTTTAATTATTGGTGGTGGTGATGGCTTAGCCTTAAGAGATGTTTTGCAATGGCAACCAACAAAGGTCACGTTAATTGATTTAGATACACAGCTGATTGAATTATTTAAAAATCCGCACGAAAAATTACCACTTGGGCTTGCTGATGCAATTGAAGACTTAAATGAAGCTAGTTTACGCGACAAGCGTGTAGAGATTATTTCCGCGGATGCTTTTCTTGCAATCGACAAACTATTACAAAGCCAACAGACATTTGACGCAATTATTGTTGACTTACCCGACCCTAGCCATCCGGATCTAAATAAATTGTACTCGGTTAATTTTTACGCGCGCTTAAAGCAGCTGCTAGCAGGCGATGGCTTAATCGGCATTCAATCTGCGAGTCCTTATCACGCTAAAAATGCCTTTATTGCCATTGGAAAAACCGTACAAGCCGCTGGGTACTCAAGGGTACAGCAGTATCATGACAACGTTCCGAGTTTTGGTGAATGGGGTTGGACTATCGCTAGCAAAATGGGCGCAGATCCATTGACAAGACTAACCAACTTGTCAGAGCTGCCCGTTTCACACCATTGGCTAACCTTACCCATGATGATTAACGCATTTGAATTTTCTCGCGATTTTTACCAAAATAGTGAAGCTGTACCGATTAACTATCTTGGTAGCCATGCTATTTACCAATTACATCAGCAAGCTTGGCAAGATCAACAGGGCTTAAATAATGCCCATTTACAGTAAAGATAATAAAAATGAAATAAGCACTTGACATAATATGTCACAATGCTAAATTAACCCAGTGCGACATAATATGTCGTTAAGTAAAAACAGTATCACTGATTTTTACGCTACTTATTAGAACATGAGGAAGAACATGAATATTCATAAGATAGCTGACTACCTGAATACCTTGGCCGATGATTCAGACACCGGGATGGTTTTTGATTGCCAACCTATTTCAGGTGAAGTTGATGTATTACAAATTACTGCGCTTGGCCGTGAAGAGTTACCTATTTTTGTTTCGGTAACCGATGATCAAATTATTTGTATCACCTATCTTTGGGGTACAGAGGAAGTTAAATCAAACAAAATGAATGAGATGCATGTCAGTATGTTAGAAATGAACATTCCGATGCCACTATCTTCATTTTCTAAAATTGGTGATAAATATGTCATTTTTGGTGCGCTAGCCATTAGCTCAACATTTCATGATATCGAACACGAACTAGCGGTATTAAGTAACAATGCGCTAGAAATTATTGATGATATGAGTGATTACTTAATTTAAGCAACCACCTTAGGAGTATGACTATGAGTATTTTTAAAAAAATTATGACCGCCATTCGCGGCGGTGCAACTGAAGTGGGTGAATCAATTATTGACTCAAATGCTACGCGTATTTTTGAACAAGAAATTCGCGATGCAGAAAACCACTTAACACAAGCAAAACGTGACTTAACCGGTGTTATGGCACAGCAAATGTCATCAAGTCGAGATGTTGATCGCATCAAAAGAGAAGTTGTAGAGCATGAAGGCTACGCGGTTCAAGCATTAGAAAAAGGTGATGAAGAGCTTGCCATGGCTGTGGCAGAAAAAATTTCCACGCTTGAAAATGAACTAAGCACTCAACAGCAAGCATTAGATAGCTTTCAAGGCAATGCTGAACGTTTGAAAGAGTTAGTAAAAAAGAGTGAACGTCACGTTGCTGAATACAAACGTCAATTATCTATGGTAAAAACCACAGAAAGCGTGCAAAAAGCAACCTCGGCAATTACCGATAACTTTTCATCTAGTAACTCTAAGTTATTAAACGCTAAAGACTCATTAGAGCGTATTAAAGCTAAGCAACAAAAATTTGATGACCGGATGAAAGCGGCTGAAGTACTTGAGTCAGAAAACTCAGATACCTCGCTAGAAGCTAAGCTTAAAGAAGCGGGTATCGGTGCTAGTGACAACAATGCTAATTCAGTATTAGAGCGTTTAAAAGCTAAGCAAAAATAGCAGGTAAATGATAATTACCGCTTTTCATCAATGATGTTAAGCGGTTTTTTAGTTTAGGGTTTGTCATTGATATTGGGGTAAATAGTGAGTTTTTTTAAAAGTATATTCAAGAAGCCAACGCAAGCGCGCAAACTCAATAATGTCAAAGATCTCACGCTAGGTGACATAATTGTCATGTCAGACAGTTTTGGTTTACCACCTGCACTGCGAGCACAAGAATTTCAGGTCAGTGCGGTTAATAGCTATGAATTTGAGTATAAAACCCAAGCGGAATGGGTGCTAAAAGGTAATAATGATGTCGAGTTGTATTTAACCTTGGACGTAGACGATAAAACTTACTTAAAGTTCTCCCTGAAAATACTGCACCAAGATGTAGAAACATTGTTTGATCTTGAGCAATTTGCTGAGGTTTTCGATGAACCGGGCCAAGCCCAGTTAGCGCGTATGGCAGACAGTAGCAATACTTCAGGCTGGAGCAGCGAGACTTATCAACAAAGCAGCTATGCTCAAGTCGGTTACTTTCATCGTAAAGATTATCGAAAAGATGCACTTTCAACATATGAAGGTAAAGATAGCGGTGAGCAGTTCGAGCTTTATGCACTTTTTAATGAAGACCAAGACAAGGGGCTTGATATTGAAGTGTGGCAAGACGGTGATACCGAAGTGTTTTTGACTTTATTTAGACCGACTACCGATATTGTTGATATGTATCCAGGGAGTTAATTGTGGCACGAAAAATACCAGAAAAGTGGCAATCTTCAGTTCAAGCCGTAAAAGCCGTACAAGTTGCTTTTGATATGGATGAAAAAATTCAACTGGCGATTAGAAAACAGGCGTTAGAAGCAGGTATTAGCCCGTCTGAGCAAATTCGTGATATTTTGGGGCTACCCACCAACAAGCGACCTAAACGTCCAAGGTTAACGGTTAGCTTGTCGGCTGAAGATTATGAGTTACTTGCTGATAAATATGACTTGTCATCGGATCAACAACTTGAAATTAAGAAAAAATTAATGGATGATTTAATTAATTATGTTGATTGTGACCTCTAGGGGTTAAGCTGAATTCAATTTAACAAGTAACAACAAATATACAATGTAAGTAAGAGATTCAAATGATAGTCGTTCAAAAAGCAATGGAAAAAAGTAATTTATACTCGGTCGATGACTTCGGCATAAAAAATTACAATTACGGTTTTATTGCCATTATATCTTTAATTTTATTTTTAACCTTAAACTTATCATTAGGCTATATAACCTATCAAGCTGAGCTTGGGCTTGAAGCCTCGCCGGTAAAAAGCTACAGCGATGCCATCTGGCTGATGATCATGTCTTCAACTACAATTGGCTTTGGTGATGTTTACCCAATCACCTTTATTGGTCGAGCGGCAGTATTTATTATGTTTATTCTCGGCATTGGTATACTGGGTGGCATGGGAGCCGTATTTGTTAATAAAATATTTGGTTTTGCCGATACTAACATTAAGAATAGAGAGCTTAGAATGCAAAACTCGCAAATCATTGCTCAAAATACGGAAATAGTTAAAAAGCTTTTGAAATTAGAAGAGAAATTAGAATCCTTAACTAAAGATCTTAAATAGTTAACGCTAAAAACACCTGATCAACACATTAAAAATAACATCCTAAGCGGTATAACTTAAGTATATAAAATTTTACTGCACAATAGCTTTTAGGCAGGGTAATAATTTTGTGTCATACTAGCCGATATTAATAACATTGTTATTTTTAGAAAATAATAAAACTCAAAAATCAGGGAATTCATTATGCTAGTAAAAAAATTTACTCTAGTGGCTTTAGTTGCCATTATTAGCGGCTGTGCCAGCAATGCGGCACTAGAAGCAAATATTTCTCAACTAAATGAAAAAGTCGATACGTTAACAGAGCAAGTCAACAGCTTAGCCTCACAGACACAAGCGGTATCAGCTGACGTTAACCAATTAGGCGCAGCACAAGAACAAACCCGTGAAACAGTCATCGAGACAAAAATCGCAGTAGAAAAAGCGAACGAGCGTATTGATAATATGGTCGCTAGCTATAAGAAGTAACTATTCGCAGTTGCTTTAAAAAACCTGTATTGATAAAGAAAAAGCACGAAAGCTTTGTTACTCAACATAGCATTAGTGCTTTTTTGCTGTCAAACCCTAGTATACCAATCGGGCTAATTAAAATCACTCAGCAATCAATTCAGTGACTAAACCCATGGGGTTTTCTATTTGTTGTAATAGTATCGCCCTATTATCAAGCGAGCTACCGATAAAATCGGCGACAGCTTGGGTAATTTCGGCTTTACGCATATCGCCTTCATTGGCCGTTAACGGACTATGTACCTCAAATAATTTTTGCTTTGGTTCATAGGACAGTTTGATTGTTTGCTCAACAATACGCACCGGTGTGTTAATGTTAACATACTGATATAACCATTCAATATCATCATCATACAAACGAATACAGCCTGAACTTGCTCTCATGCCAATGCCAAAACGCTTATTTGAGCCATGTAATAAATAAACGCTTGTACCTAAGCGCAAGGCATATTTACCAAAGGGGTTATTGGGCCCAGGGGGGATTTCATCAGCCAGTTTGCTGCCATGTTCGATAAAATATCGCTGTTTCATTTCAGCCGTGGGACGCCAAACCGGATCTTTGCGCTTTTCACTGATATAACTAATCGTTTTGGGCGTAGCTAAGCCTTGCCTACCAATACCAACAGGAAAAACGTGAACCTTGTCACTACCTTCAGGGAAATAATACAAACGTAATTCAGGTAAATTAATAATGATGCCTTCGCGCTTGCCATACGGCAGCAACATTTGGCTTGGAATAACTAAATGCTGACCGACGGCAGGTAGAAATGGATCAACGCCTGGATTAGCGGACATCAAGGCAAGAAATCCCACGTCATACTGCTCGGCAATCGACTGAAAATAGTCGCCCTTTTGAACCTTATGATACTGCATTTCACCGATTAATCGCGAGTCTGCTGCCGGTAACGAATATGTTTTGGCAAAACTCATTGTTGTCATTAAACTGACTAACAATAAACTGCGAATGATAACTTTACCGAAACCTGTGCCTAAATAGCGATTTTTAGTATTAATAACTGTGCTCACTCTACAGACGAAATAATGAAATGGCCCAACTCATTGCTAGGGCAATATTCTAAGTTGACTCAAGCCAATATGGCGGCATTGAAATGGCGATAGCTTTGGTATTATTTAATGCCAAGAGCAAGCCTTCTACCTTAGTATCTTGCCACTGCACTAGCCTTTTAGAGGGTTCAGAAAGTTTCTCTAATTGCAGCTGAATGATCCATAATGACTGCAACTCGCTAATACCTTCGCGTAAATCTAACCATGGACGGCGAAATTTATCACGTAAATCATTATCAAATAATCCAGCAAGCCAAGTACCGGTTAATAAACTGCGATTCAACAACTTACTCTGAGCGATATACTGCTGACAATTAAAATTAGCTGTGCTCTTCATCTGAGCGCTAAGTTCACTTAAGCTAAATTGAATTCTATCTTGAGCAAATTCGATTAACGCATTGCCATTAAGTTGACTCGCCGACGCCGAGTTTTCAGTGCGAGATAAGTAGAGTTTTAAAACACAAAGTTGTAGTTGATTAAAACGGCTACTATGTAAAAACTGACAAATATCATTGTGGTTAGGAAAGCGACGTTTTTCAATTTTAAGCTGTTTAATTAATTGTTTACTGAAATCAAGTTTCTTGCGGTAATTACCGGTTTTATTGGTGAGCTCTTGCAAATGTATAGCGTTATCAACCCAAGATAAGAGCTGTAAAAAATGGCTCAATTCATCTCTTATTGCTAACTCTTCTGGCGTTAAATGTTTTGCAAACAACCAAAATCCATGACGAATAATCGCCAAGTTTGCTTTTATTTTCGCTAATTCGGCTAAAGTTTCAGACTCTAGATAACACGCAATACTATTTTGTAAGCTTGTCAGTCCGCGATTAAGGCCAACAGTGAAAGTATGGTCAATAGAATCCGTTCGGTTGTCACAAATGAAATCTTCTTGCTGAACGGCTTCCGCTATAGGGGGGGTACGCCATAGTGCATAACCTCGTGCCGCTTTACTTTTTAATCCTGGACGCAGAGCAAGTGTTGAAAAAAGTATGGTCGCTAAATTAAATAAGGCTGAGGGCTCACCTTCAACGAGTTCTAATTCAATTTCATCAATAGTTTCTTTTTGCTCTGCACTAACAATTTCCCCCTGATCATAAGCGAGTTCAATGACATTGTTGCTGGCATCGGTAATTAACCAAGTGCAACGTTTGAAATCGGTATTAAACAAAGCAACCAAACCCTTTTGAATATTCGCAACTGATTGCTCTTGTTGCCATATTTCACTTGGAAAAAGCGTTAAAATTGGCAAATTACTTTCAATGTCGACATTG
>TARA_R110000737_G_scaffold191335_1_pt1 | contig 13996 bp, 6 predicted proteins | sample TARA_R110000737 | Tara Oceans TARA_R110000737 (sample SAMEA4398027) | marine metagenome | biome: Polar Biome; feature: [SRF] surface water layer (ENVO:00010504); material: water (ENVO:00002006), including particulate matter (ENVO:01000060) such as... | depth 5 m
CCTTCCATAATACGACCCGTAGATTCATCAACGATTTTAATTTTTCCTTCTAAAATTACATATTCAACCTCTTTCTCAAATAAAGCATAGGCTTTAAGTAATTGATTGACAGAGTGGATTCGTTCAGATTTTATAGAATAGTCTCGAATCAAACGATCTTTTTCTTCCAGCATTGCTTCATTTTCAAGATCTCTCTTTTGCAAAGCAGCAATTTCAGCACCGATATCTGGCATAATGAAGAAATCTCGTTCATCAGCCCCAGAAATTAAATCAATTCCTTTATCTGTTAATTCAATCGTGTTGTTTTTTTCATCGATAACAAAGAATAGTTCTTTGTCGATTTTTTTCATCTGTTTACCTTGCTCTTGCATGTAGAAATTCTCTGTTTTCTGCAAGTGAGCTTTTATACCGGGCTCTGATAAATATTTAATCAATGGTTTGTTTTTCGGCAAACCTCTAAAAGCACGCAAAAGAGAGATTCCTCCGTCTTCTAACATCTGCTTCATAGCTTTCTTGTCCTCAACTGGTTCGTTGATTACTGATAGCATTTTCTTCGCTTCAGCAAGACATTGATTTACAAAATTCTTCTGTGCTGCAACGATATTTTCAATTCTTGGTTTAAGTTGGTGAAATTCATGTTCGTCACCTTTTGGAGTTGGTCCAGATATAATTAATGGGGTTCTAGCATCATCAATCAATACGGAATCGACTTCATCGACAATGGCGTAATGGTGTTTTCTTTGAACCAAATCGTCTACACTTCCTGCCATATTGTCACGGAGGTAGTCAAATCCAAATTCATTATTCGTTCCAAAAGTGATATCTGCCAAATAAGCCTCACGTCTGTCGTCTGAGTTTGGCTGGTGCTTATCTATACAATCTACCGATAATCCATGGAATTGATACAAAGGCCCCATCCATTCGCTATCACGTTTTGCTAGATAATCATTTACTGTTACTAAGTGAACTCCTTTACCAGCAAGTGCATTCAAGTAAACAGGCAAAGTAGCGACTAATGTTTTCCCTTCACCCGTTTGCATCTCTGCAATTTTACCATCATTCAAAACAGATCCACCCATTAACTGAACATCGTAATGCACCATGTTCCAAGATACTTCCGTACCTGCAGCAGTCCACTTGTTGTGCCAAATAGCTTTATCACCATCTATGGTAATTCCATCTTTTCTAGCTGCTAAATCTCTATCAAAGTCTTGAGCTGTAACGGTTAACTGTCCATTTTGAGCCCATCTTTTCGAAGTTTCTTTTACTATTGAGAAAGCTTGTGGAAGTATTTCTTGAAGTATTTCTTCAATTTTATCGTCTATTTTTTTTGTGTAAGAATCTATTTGTTCGTACAATACTTCTTTCTGATGCACAGGAATAGATAAATCATCTGCTTTATCGTTTAAGGCTTTCAACTCTTCTTCCAAAGAAGCAATACCATCGTGAATTATCTTTTTAAACTCAGCAGTTTTTTCTCTTAACCCATCATCAGTTAACTTACTAAACTCATTTTCAAAGGTTTTGCAAGCGTCAATTTGAGGTTGATAATTCTTTTGGTCTTTTAGAGATTTGTCGCCAAATAGTTTTTTAAGTAAATCAGAAATCATGTATTCAATATTAAGAAGGTCAAAATTAATCTAAAATTCCTTTTGACCCGTGTTAGTTATGCTTAAAATCGCTAATTACGCTAGGCATAAATCATTCCATTCCTTATTTGCTGACAAACTGTCTATTCAATATTAACAATGTCTGTCAATAAGATTTTAAAATACTTCTTATTCAAGTGGAGTATTCCATTTATCTTTGTACGATGCAAGAAATGATTCTGATTTTAGATTTCGGATCCCAATATACACAGCTTATAGCACGACGTGTCCGAGAATTAAATGTTTATTGTGAAATACACCCATGGAACAAGTGTCCTGAAATTACCCCTAACATTAAAGGAGTAATTTTATCTGGCAGCCCTTTTTCTACACGAGATGAAAATTCACCGAAACCGGATTTATCCAAATTAAAAGGACAGTTGCCTTTATTAGGTGTTTGTTTTGGTGCTCAATATATAGCTCAAAATTTTGGTGGAGAGGTTTTACCTTCAAAAATTCGTGAATATGGCAGAGCAAATTTAGCTCATGTTTCTACTGACCATGAGTTGACAAGGGGAATGACTAATGGCAGCCAAGTTTGGATGTCGCATGGTGATACTATAAAAATGGTTCCATCTAACTTTGAAGTTATTGCGAGCACTGCTGATGTTGAGTTCGCAGGATTTCATATAAAAGGGGAGGAAACTTATGGTATTCAATTTCACCCAGAAGTTTACCATTCTTCAGAAGGTCAAATATTATTAAAGAATTTCATCGTAGGGATTTGTAAAACTGAACAATCTTGGACGCCAAATTCATTTGTAGAAGAAAGTGTTCAAAATTTAAAAGACAAAATAGGAGACGACAAAGTAATTCTTGGCCTTTCAGGCGGAGTTGACTCTTCAGTTGCCGCTGTTTTATTGCACAAGGCAATAGGCTCTCATTTACATTGTATTTTCGTGAATAACGGTTTACTTCGTAAGAATGAATACGATAGTGTTTTAGAGTCATATAAAGGAATGGGCTTAAATGTAAAAGGCGTTGATGCAAGTGAAAAATTTTACTCTGCTTTGGCTGGCGTAACTGATCCTGAATTAAAAAGAAAGGCAATAGGCAAAGTTTTCGTTGATGTTTTCGATGAGGAATCGAAATTGGTCGAAAATGCAAAATGGCTTGGACAAGGTACTATCTATCCAGATGTTATTGAATCGGTTTCAGGAACAGGTGGACCTTCTCAAACAATAAAATCACATCACAATGTTGGTGGATTGCCAGATTACATGAAATTATCAGTTGTTGAGCCTTTGCGTTTACTTTTTAAAGACGAGGTGAGACGCATCGGTCACTCCTTAAAAATCGATCCTAAAATATTAGGAAGGCACCCTTTCCCCGGACCAGGTCTAGGGATTCGAATTTTAGGAGATGTTACAAAAGAAAAGGTCAAAATACTACAAGATGTTGATCACATTTTTATCCAAGGTTTAAAAGATGATGGCTTGTATGATGATGTTTGGCAGGCTGGGGCTATTTTCCTCCCAATTCAATCCGTAGGTGTGATGGGTGATGAAAGAACTTACGAAAATGCGGTTGCTTTAAGAGCTGTTAGTTCCACAGATGGAATGACCGCAGACTGGTGCCATTTGCCTTACGAATTCTTAGCGAAGATTTCGAACAAAATTATAAACCAAGTAAAAGGTATAAACAGAGTTACTTACGATATAAGTTCTAAACCACCAGCAACCATTGAGTGGGAATAGTTTGGCATGAGCCTTGCTCTAATGAAATAAAAATTAAAACAAAAATGAAGGTAACTTTACTTTTTTCTTTCCTGTTTGTAAGTCTATTGTCATACTCTCAGCCGGAAAATGCTCAAATTCAAGTCATTGATGGCAAACGCTATTATGTGCATTTTGTTCAAGGTGGAAATACTCTATATGGAATTCACAATCTTTACAAAGTACCCGTAGAGGATATCGTTGCAGCAAACCCTGAAACAGCTAGTGGACTAAAAGAGGGGCAAAGAATTTTAATTCCTATAAAAGGAGTTGAAAGTTTACCTGAAAATTTAGTTCTACATACTGTAGTGTCAAAAGAAACATTATACGGAATATCTAAAAAATATGATGTAACTATTGATCGTTTAGTAGAATTAAATCCTGGAATTGAAACAGGTTTAAATGAAGGTCAAGAAATTAAAATTCCGGTTAAAATGCCCGTTGGAAAAGGGGAACCTTTAAAAGTTCAACAAAAAGAATTTAAAATATCCTTTACTGATTCAATAGTCAAACATACTGTTCTAAAAGGAGAAACACTTTATAGCATTTCGAAGCGATTTATGGTTCCTGAGTCTGAAATAAGACGGGCAAATACCATGAAAAATGATAAAATTCGCCCAGGTGATGTTTTAAACATTCCTATTAAAAAAGAGCGAATCGAAAAGGTTGAAATAAGAAAGATTGAATCGATAAAACCAAAGACTGGTTTTGATGGAAAAGCGCCAATTATAGACTCCCTTCTTTTATTCAAGAAAAAAGAGAAATATAATGTTGCTGTTTTAATGCCTTTGTTCTTAGACAAGCCTGAGGGATACAATCCGAAAATTTCCGATATGGCTGCTGAATTTTATATGGGCGTAAAAGCGGCATTGGATTCACTAGATCGTATGGGATTGAAAGCAAAAGTTTACATCCATGATTCCCAAAATGATTCAACTGCGGTCATGGAATTACTTAAAAAGCCAGAATTTGAAAAAGTAGATTTAATAATTGGTCCATTCTATGGATCAAATTCTGAATATGTTGCTAATTGGTGCAGAGCGCGAGGGGTAAGAATGGTTTGTCCGTTTGCGACCAATTATGAAATACTCCGTGATAATCCGTTTATTTATGAGGCGGTTACTTCAGAGGTAACCCTAAGTGAAGGATTGGCTAAACATCTTTTGCGAAATTTTGGAGAGGAACAAGTAATCCTAGTTAAACCTACAGATCCACAGGATATGAATTCCTATGACGCATTTAGAAATGCGTATATACGTGATACAACTAGAACAAAAGGTCCAAAATTAATGGAAACCACTTTTGAGGATTTCTCGACATTTATTAAATCAGATGTAAACACACACATAGTTTATCTTACAAACGACAAAGCTCAAGCCATGGAGTTTGTCAATAACGTAAATAAATCCGGATACAAATCAGGTACAGGAAAAATTACAATCTACGGAACGAAAGATTGGGCTAACTTTTCTAATGTTTCTGCAGCATATAAAAATAAATTCAATTTTCAATTCGCAACTTCTTTTGATTTAAATTATGAGAATGAAAGAACCAAAAACTTTCATAAAAAATTTAGAACTGCTTACTCTGCAGATCTAACTAAGATGGCAATACAAGGATTTGATGTAACACTTTATTTTTGCCAAACACTTTTATTGCAGAAAAAACCATCCTCTGGATTGATGAATAAGATTAAAATGGAGCAAAAAGGTCTTGGAAATGGTTATGAAAACACCAATTGCATAATTGTCCGTCAGGTAGATTATGAATTAATTAAAGTTGCTGAGATTAATGACTAAAGAACAAATCAGCCAGCGATTTGAGGAATTGCAAGCAAAAATAGTTCGTGATTTAGAAAGTCTTGATGGCAAGATAAAGTTTACCACCGACCTGTGGAAAAGAGAAGAAGGTGGAGGCGGAGCTACTAAAGTCGGAGCAAATGGCAATGTCATTGAAAAGGGTGGTGTTGCATTCTCTGCAGTTCATGGAGAAGTTACTGAAGTCATGAAAAGACAATTAAACCTGGATGGCGACGACTTTTTTGCTACTGGGGTTTCAATTGTACTTCACCCGAATAATCCTTTCGTTCCAATCATTCACATGAATGTTCGATATTTCGAATTAAATGACGGAACTTATTGGTACGGCGGCGGTATAGATTTAACACCCCATTACATCGATGAACAAATGGCCAAACAATTTCATATTCGTTTGGAAAGAATTTGCGCCAAATACAACAAAGATTTCTTCCCTAAATTTAAAGCTCAAGCTGACGATTATTTTTTTATTCCTCATAGAAATGAAACAAGGGGTATTGGAGGAATATTCTTTGACCATTTGGATGAAAAATGTGGCATATCAAAAAATGATATTTTCAACTTTTGCATTCAACTAGGTGAAGATTTTCCGTCTATATATTCTGAGCAAGTTTTATCGGGAAAAGATATTGCGTTTGACGAGTTAAATATTGAATGGAGAAATCATCGGAGAGGGCGATACGTGGAGTTCAACTTAGTAAATGATAGAGGTACAAAATTTGGGCTTTTTTCAGGTGGAAGAACAGAATCAATTTTGATGAGTTTGCCTCCAACTGCTCAATGGACGTATTGTCATCCAATAAAAGAAAAGTCAAAAGAACAACAAACATTATACAAATTAAAAAAAGGAATTGATTGGCTTTCTCTCGGAGGATAATAAAAACTGCCATATCACGCAACTATCTACACTATTTTACGTCCAATGATTATATTTTAAATTACTTAATGAAAACACTTCTTATTCTTGCTTTATCGGTTTTGTTTACCATCTCAAATAATAGCGCATTCAGTCAGTCCGTCACAATGTCAAATACGGCTCTTAATCAATGCTCTGGCACTCTGCTTGACCCAGGTGGAAACAGTGATTATCCGAACAGCAATGCTACAACCACAACTATCTGCCCTGTTGTAGCAGGAGCTTTTGTGCGTTTGAACTTTACATTCATCAATACAGAAGCGATTTTTGATAACCTTACAATTCATGACGGTAATACAATTGCTGGTCCGGTAATTGGTGTTTTTAGTGGGATTTTAGGACCATTTATTATTCAAGCAACCAATCCTTCTGGATGTTTAACCTTAGTGTTTTCATCAGATGCAACTTTCACCTCCCTTGGATTTAGCGCGAATATCAATTGTGCTTTACCATGTCAGCCAGTTTTGGCCCAGGCAACATCAACAAGCCCGGTCAGTGTAGGTGGATTCATTGATATTTGTACTGGCACAACAGTATCTATGAATGGTAACGGAAATTATCCTTCACCAGTTCCAGTCTATCCTCAATCTGATGCTACTTCAACTTTTCAATGGAATTTCGGTGATCTCGCGGGTTCAACGACGCAAAACACAAGCCATCAATACAACAGATCGGGGATATATGATTTAGACTTAACTGTAACTGACATAAATGGATGCCCTAGTACAAATGACATTGGATTAAAAGTAAGAGTTTCTGATGATCCAAGTTTTGTTGGAACAGTCGCAGCTAGTAATAATATTTGTCTTGGTGAATCAAATGACCTTTCAGGATTTGCATTCCCAACTGAATTAGAATATTTCTGTGAATCGTCTGCTCCTCAGGATGTTTTGATTCCAGATGGAATTGGAGCTCCTTACTCGACAACACTCAGTTTGGATTGTTTTGCTCCTGGCGCTGCCGTTGCCGCGGCCTCAGATATATCTTCAATTTGTTTTGATATAGAACACTCTTATTTACACGATTTAGAAATTACAATTACTTGCCCAAATGGGACTTCTATTTCACTTTATGACCCAAATGCAACGGGAGTTGCTCCAATAAATTCTGTTCAACTCGGAGAACCTGTAGATAATGATTTATCGGCCACTTTTGGTACTCCCTATAGTTATTGCTTTAATATGTCCGCTGCCAACAATTGGTTTGATGTAGCCGAAGGAAATGTTGGACCAGTGCCAACACATAGTTATATTGATAACGACGCAACACCTGTAATAGGAGCAATGTACATTCCTGCTGGAGATTACCTGCCAACACAATCATTCGGGAATTTAGTTGGCTGCCCTCTAAATGGTGATTGGACGATTACTATTATTGATCAACTTGCGATGGATAATGGAGTTGTTTTCGATATATCAATGGATTTCAATCCAACATTGTATTCAACTACAAATAACTACACGCCAAGTATTGCCGCAAGCTGGGTTGCTGACCCAACCATAACTGCTACAAACGCGAATATTATTACCGTGACACCTGTTACTGTTGGAAATAAATGCTATACCTACGAAGCGACAGATGAATTTGGATGTGTTTTTGATACAACAATTTGTTTTGATGTATTCCCAGCAGATAATGGTACTTTCAATTATGCTCAAGCATCATACTGTACAAATAATCCAAATCCCACTCCAACCATTACCGGGACTCCAGGAGGTGTTTTCAACGCAACTAATGGATTAATAATCGATGCTGTAACAGGAACGATAAATTTAGCTTTAGCTTTACCTGGCACATACGATATTACTTATTTAACACCAGGCTTAACTGGATGTCCTGTTAGTTCCACTGTGACCATAGACATTAATACAGCAACTGTCGATTTTTCAGCAATGAATACAGGAGGCTGTGCTCCATTAACAACTAGTTTTACTAATCTTTCTTTAAATTCAGTAAATTGTGTTTGGAACTTCGGTGATGGATCTAGTGGATCAGGATGTGGACCAACAAATCACATTTACAGCACTTCAGGCACTTTTAGTCCTCAATTAACGATAACAGATAATAATGGTTGTATTGCATCTATTACTCTGACAAATCTAGTCGTAGTAGACTCAGACCCAATTGCAAGTTTTGTTACGAATCCTGAAGCAATTCCTTCAACAGATCAAACTGTGATTTTAAATAACACCTCCCTAGGTGCAACGAGTTATAGTTGGTTGTTCGCGGATAACACCACTTCAAATGCAACATCTCCAATCTTAAATTTAAATTTACAAGAAGGCGAAGAATTCTTAGTTAAACTATATGCATTTTCTGCAGCAGGATGCGCTGACTCGACCCTTCAATTTTTAAGTATAACTCCAGATCTAGTTTTCTATGTGCCGAACTCCTTCACACCTAATTTTGATGAGTACAATACGACGTTTAAACCAATAATGACTGAAGGATTAAGAAGAGATTCCTATAATTTGAGAATATTTGACCGTTGGGGACAGTTGGTTTTCCATTCACAAGACATTAATATCGGGTGGGACGGAACATATCTCGGTTCAGGAAAAATAGCTCAAGATGGAGCTTACACCTATCAAATTGACTTTTTAATCAACAATGTTGATGAACGAAAGAGTTATCAAGGACATGTAAATCTTATCAGATAAGGTATTTAAGGGACAATTTAGTTGTCCCTTTTTTTTGTGCAAAACTCATGATAAAAACCTCAAGGCTCCTCGATAACTTATTTGTAAATTTGTCCTCAATTTGAAACGAATAGTCATAAATTGAAACACAAAAAGAGCTGAAACATGCCTAAAAACAACTCCCTCAAGTCTATTTTAATTATCGGAAGCGGTCCAATCGTTATTGGTCAAGCATGTGAATTTGATTACGCAGGCTCACAAGCGGCAAGATCTCTTCGTGAAGAAGGAATAGAAGTTACACTTATCAATTCGAATCCAGCAACAATTATGACCGATAAGGTTATAGCTGATAACGTTTACTTGCTTCCCTTGGAACCAGAAAGTATTTTAGAAATACTTTCAAAACATAAGATTGATGCAGTTTTGCCAACTATGGGTGGGCAAACGGCATTGAACCTATGTATCCAATGTGATGAAATGGGAATATGGGAAGACCATGGAGTAGCATTAATAGGAGTAGATATAGCGGCAATTGAAGTTACTGAAAACAGAGAAGCTTTCCGAAACTTGATGACTGAAATTGGTGTGCCAATGGCACCCCAACTTACTGCAAAATCTTTTCTTGAAGGTAAGGAAATCGCTCAAGATTTTGGCTTTCCTCTTTGTATCCGACCTTCTTATACTTTAGGGGGTTCTGGAGCAGCAATTGTATACGATCCAAAAGAATTCGATACATTACTTGAAAGAGGACTTCATTTGTCTCCTATCCATGAAGTAATGATTGATAAAGCTCTTTTAGGTTGGAAAGAATATGAATTAGAGCTTTTGCGTGATGCTAATGATAATGTAATTATTATTTGCTCGATAGAGAATTTCGATCCAATGGGTATTCATACTGGCGACTCCATAACAGTGGCGCCGGCAATGACATTGTCAGATGCTACGTATCAGAGAATGCGTGACATGGCCATAATGATGATGCGTTCAATAGGAAATTTTGCTGGAGGATGTAATGTGCAATTTGCTGTTTCTCCTGATGAAAAAGAAGATATTATCGCCATTGAAATTAATCCTCGAGTTTCGCGATCATCTGCTTTAGCGTCAAAAGCTACAGGATATCCAATTGCGAAAATCGCTTCTAAATTAGCTATAGGCTATCATTTGGATGAGCTGAGTAACCAAATTACGAAAACAACATCTGCACTTTTCGAACCGACTTTAGATTATGTAATTGTGAAAATTCCACGATGGAATTTCAACAAATTCCCAGGTACAAACAGAAACTTGGGACTACAAATGAAGTCTGTAGGTGAAGTGATGGGTATTGGAAGATCGTTCCAAGAAGCGCTTCAAAAAGCTTGTCAATCCTTAGAAATTAATAGAAATGGGCTAGGAGCTGACGGCAAGGAAATGACTAACCAAGATGATATCCTTCATAGTCTTGAAAATCCTAGTTGGAATCGCCTGTTCCACATTTATGACGCTATAAAACTTGGTATTCCTTTCAAAACTATTGTCGAAAAAACGAAAATCGATATTTGGTTTTTGAAGCAAATCGAAGATTTAATAAAACTTGAAAATAAAATTGGCAAGCACCATTTAGAAAATATCCCTAAAGATTTGCTTTTCGAAGCTAAACAAAAAGGATATGCAGATAGACAAATTGCTCATGTATTAAGATGCTTAGAATCTGAGGTTTACACCAAAAGAGAAGAGATGGGCATTAATCGTGTTTACAAATTAGTAGATACTTGTGCTGCTGAATTTGATGCAAAGACTCCATATTACTATTCAACTTTTGAACTAGAAAACGAAAGCATTGTTTCTGACAAAAAGAAAATTGTTGTTCTAGGTTCAGGCCCGAACAGAATTGGACAAGGAATTGAATTTGATTATTCATGCGTACATGGTGTCCTAGCAGCTAAGGAGTGTGGTTATGAGACGATCATGATTAATTGCAATCCAGAAACAGTATCAACAGATTTCGATACAGCTGACAAATTATACTTTGAACCAGTTTTCTGGGAACATATTTACGATATTATCAAGCATGAAAAACCTGAAGGTGTAATCGTGCAATTAGGTGGACAAACAGCCTTAAAACTTGCTGAAAAATTAGATCGTTACGGGATAAAAATAATGGGGACTTCCTATGAGGCTTTGGATTTAGCTGAAGATAGAGGTCGTTTCTCGAAACTACTTGCGAAAAACAATATTCCTTTCCCAAAATATGGTGTTGTGGAAAGCGCTGAGCAAGCCATAGAATTGTCTGAAGAACTTGGATTCCCTTTACTTGTAAGACCATCCTATGTATTAGGAGGTCAGAAGATGAAAATTGTCATCAACAAGGAAGAATTAGAGCATCATGTTGTTGACATCATCAATGAAATGGGAAATAACCAAATTCTTTTGGATCACTTTATTGGTGGAGCAATTGAGGCTGAGGCAGATGCTATTTGTGATGGAAAAGACGTTTACATTATCGGTGTAATGCAACATATTGAACCAGCAGGTATTCACTCTGGAGACTCGTATGCGGTGCTACCTCCTTATAATTTGGGAGATTTCGTAATGCAGCAAATCGAAGATATCACAAGGAAAATTGCAGTAGAATTAAAAACCGTTGGTTTAATGAACATTCAATTTGCGATTAAAGATGATAAAGTCTATGTAATTGAAGCCAATCCAAGAGCATCGCGAACTGTTCCTTTTATCGCGAAAGCTTATGATGAGCCATATGTAAATTATGCAACTAAGGTAATGTTAGGTGAAAAGAAAATAAAAGATTTTAATTTCAATCCTCGAAAAGAAGGTTATGCGATTAAAATCCCAGTTTTCTCTTATGAAAAATTTCCTGATGTCAAAAAAGAATTAGGGCCTGAGATGAAATCTACTGGTGAAGCGATTCGTTTTATAAAAAATTTAAAAGACCCATTCTTTACGAAAATTTACAACGAACGAAACATGCACCTTTCAAAATAAACCATGATTGAGGCAAGTGTTTCTGGGCTATTTCGGATGATACTGATAATACTCGGTGTCTTTGTTTTACTTCGGTTTATAGGTCAAATTCTAATTGCAAAGAACAATATCGCAAGTCAAAATGAAATGAAAAGGCGAGAAGAAGCTTCTGCAAAAGAAAAGGTGAATGCCATGAAAAATGTTGGTAAAACAAAAATCCTCAGAGACAAACAAAACAAGGATAGTGACGACCCAATAATAGACATTGACTATACTGACATTAAAGATTCTTAATAAACCGGCTCAACGCGAAACTTTTTCTTTTTTTTACTTATCTTCATCGCGTTTTAAGAATCAATAAAATCCATGAATATAAAATCTTTCTTCTCAAGAAATTGGAAGCATTTTGCAAGCTTGCTAATTATTATTATCGTCGTATTTTCATATTTCAAACTACAATTTGAAGGATACGGATTAAAGCAACACGACGTCAAACAATATAAAGGCGCCGCGCATGAAATCATAGATTATCGTGAAACCAACGGAGAAGAAATTTTATGGACCAATTCCATGTTTGGAGGAATGCCTGCCGTGCAAATTAGTGTTATTTACACGGGCAATTTAATCAAACAAACATTCGACAAAGCCATTAAGGGAATTGGCGTTCCGGCGGCTTTTGTTTTGGTCTCGATTATAGGTTTCTATATTATGGCTATATGCTTAGGCATCAATCCATGGATTGGCTTAATAGGTGGTCTAGCCTTTGGTTTTAGCTCGTATGACATAATTATTCTGCAAGCCGGGCACAATACAAAAGCTTTGGCAATTGCTCTTATGGCACCAGCTTTAGGAGCTGTTTTAATGACGTATAAACGTTCTCTTATATGGGGGGTTTTGTTGACTGCATTGTTCATGACATTGCAAATTGGAGCAAACCATGTTCAGGTATCCTATTATTTTGGCATCCTTTTGATTTTCGTTGGTTTGTCATTACTTATCGAGGCTATACAAAAGAAGGAAATAAAACGTTTTTTAATTGCTACGGGTGGTTTAATAGGCGCTATGCTTTTCGCAGTCGTTATTAACTATGGAAATATTGCACTTACTACTGATTACGCTAAGAAAACGATTAGAGGCGGTAACGACATAACAATTAATCCAGATGGTACAAAGACCATTCAATCTACAAGTAGCGGACTTGACAAAGATTATATAACTCAATGGTCGTATGGAATTGGTGAATCATTCACACTCCTTTCGCCAAATGTAAAAGGTGGTGGCTCATTTGGAATAGGAGGAAGTCAATTTGAAGATTTAGTAGATAATGTGGATATGACCTCTGAAGAAAGACGAACGGTTATGAATTCGCCAGCTTATTGGGGGGAACAGCCTTTCACTTCAGGTCCAGTTTATATAGGTATAGTAGTTTTCTTTTTGGCAATTATGGGAATGGTTTTTCTAAAAGGCAAATTGAAATGGGGATTACTAATTGCCTCTATTTTGGCTTTAATGCTGTCATGGGGTAAAAACTACATGGGATTAACCGACTTTTTCATTGACAATGTTCCTGGTTACAATAAGTTCCGAACAGTAACAATTATTTTGGTGATTATTCAATTAACAGTCCCCTTACTGGGTGTTCTATTCTTGCAAATGCTTTACAAGGAACGTGAAAGCATACGCGAACAAAAGAAAAAGTTTTTAATTACCGGTGGAAGTTCCATTTTATTTTTAATCCTCGTTATGGCAGTAGGATTAGGAGATAATTATTCTTCAGAAAACGACAAAAACCAGACGGCTAGAATGGAGCAGAATTTCTACAACCAAATTATCAATATGGATCCGGCTCAGCTAAAGTCACAGTTCAACGTTGATATTAATAATCAAGCACAAATTCAACAGTTTATTGAAGCACAAACAGAGCCTTATATAACTGGTTTTGCAAAGGTTAAAGAGGTTAGGTCAGAAATATTTAGCAAAAGCATGCTTCGTTCCATTGTATTTGGAATTTTGACTTTAGCAATTTTGGCACTCATGCTTTATACCACTGTATCAGCCGAACTTGTCTTCTCGGGATTAGGTATACTTATTCTTGTTGACATGGTGCCAATTGCTCGTCAATATCTTGGAAGTCAAGAAGAGGGAAGTGGATACAAATACTGGGAAGAAACCGGTAAAACAGACTATCCATTTGATTCGAGTGAAGCAAATGCAACTATAATGAATCAAGAATTGGCTGAAAATCCAAGTTTGAAAAAAGAAATTGAAAAAGCAATTGCAATTGGTTCAGCAAAAGCGT
>TARA_R110000737_G_scaffold345339_1_pt1 | contig 13888 bp, 18 predicted proteins | sample TARA_R110000737 | Tara Oceans TARA_R110000737 (sample SAMEA4398027) | marine metagenome | biome: Polar Biome; feature: [SRF] surface water layer (ENVO:00010504); material: water (ENVO:00002006), including particulate matter (ENVO:01000060) such as... | depth 5 m
GTAATGTATGACTGGTATAGGTACTCACTCATTTTAGGTCTTAAAACTCAATACTTAAAAGCTCTGCGTAGAGCCATTATTATAGAGAAATTGAATAATCCATAAATTCTTTATTGATAATAACAAAAGGAAAATACAGTGTCACAGACTCAGCCAACTATTGAAAAAATTCACAGCCTTAGAAAAAAAACAAGAGACAGCGTTAAAAAGTCTTACCCTTATATAGTCGATACACTCTAAAAATGTCATAGCACTACTGGGATGAATTTTGCGCAGCCTCCTATCGTGCGCTCAAAGAAATTTGAAGCGGACTATAATAATTACCATCGTTTGTCAGGCGAGGGTAAGCGGGATACAGACACATTCAGAAATGAAATGAAGAATTTTATTACTATGTATCCTGAAGATTTTGAGAAAAAACCGCTAGAAAATTATTTGAAATAACAGCTATTAATGGCACTCCATTAACATTTCTGTAAGTACATTACCGTTAAATGATTACCCTGCGCAGCAAGATAGCTCTTTAACGTCTTTGCTAAAGGTTTGAGCGCATAACTTCAATCCTTCAACCATCGTCAAATACGGAAATAGTTGACCTGCCAATTCTTCGACTGTCATTTTATTATGAATAGCAAGAGCCGCACTTTGAATCAGTTCTCCGCCTTCATGGGCTAAAATTTGTGCGCCTATCAGTTTTCCCGTGGATTCTTCAGCTACCAACTTGATAAAACCATCCGTTTCAAAATTTGCTAAAGCTCTTGGTACGTTTTCCATATCAAGTACACGACTTATCGTATTTATTCCTACCGCTGAAGCTTGTACTTCGGTTAGACCTACCGTAGCAACTTGTGGGTCGGTGAATATAACAGCAGGCATGGTAGATAAGTCGAGTTGCGCATTTCCACCTGTCATATTAATTCCAGCCCTACTTCCGGCAGCAGCAGCAACATAAACAAATTGTGGCATATTGGAGCAATCTCCAGCGGCATAAATGTTAGCTGTTGATGTTTCCATCATACTATTAACAACAATGGCACCACTTTTATCTGTTTCAACACCAACATTTTCTAAACCAAGCTTTCCAGTATTTGCATGGCGACCCGTAGAGATAAGCAATTTTTCAGCGATTAATGTTCCTTCGTTAGTTTCCAATGAAAAACCATTGCTATCATAAGAAACATGACTTGCTTGCGTATTATTAAGTACCCTAATACCTTCTTTTTCAAAGCACTCTGCCAGTTTTTCACCTAATAACGGATCTTCAGCATATAAAAGGGTATGTCTGGCTAGAATTGTCACACGGCTACCTAAACGGGCATAAGCTTGCGCAATTTCCAGAGCAACAACGGAGGAGCCGATGACAACTAGACTACTCGGTAACTCTTCTGCAAATAAGGCTTCTGTTGATGTCCAATAAGGTGTATCAACTAAACCCTTAATTGGCGGAATGCTTGGTGTAGAGCCTGTTGCAATTAAAATGCGATCTGCAACCAGCTCTTCTTCACTACCATCAGACTTGTGAACTAGCAAGGTATTTTGATTTTTAAAACGTGCATAACCTTTAAGTAAAGATAGCGCGGGATTACTCTCTAAAATACGTTGATATTTAGCATCGCGTAGTTCTTCGACGCGAGCGTTTTGCTGATGTGCTAATAAGGAGCGGCTAAGTTGTGGCTGAATATTTTCTAAACCATCAAACGGGTTAGTACGTTGCTGATGCGCTAATTGCGCAGCACGGATCAATATTTTTGAAGGAACACAGCCGACATTTACACAGCAACCTCCGATTACATCGGCTCCTTCAATGATAGTAACTCTTGCTCCGCCTTCTGCTGCTTTAACCGCACTGGCAAAGGCCCCTGAACCACTACCAATAATGGCTACATGTAATTGTTCTGGCTGGATGTCATTTGGCGAGCAACAACTACTCGTTGACATATTTTATTCCTCTTAAAAAGTTAAGCGGTACAAGTTTCATCATCACAGCGTTTATTCGCAGGAGAAACCATGTCCCAAATTGATACAGCAACCATTAGTCCTAGCCCCGTATAAGTAACGTATGAACTCCACCCGTACTGGAACCAAGGGTATAAAGAGAGTAAAACCAAAATGGGGCCAATTGAACCGATAAAACTACGGTGCCATTGACGATGGCTAAACCAGCCTAAGATATTCATTGCCAGCGCTAATACTGCAAACAGTGGTAACAACGTATTGATAAATACCCCTTCCCACTGACTAAGAAATCCCATCCCAATTGCCGCACCAAGACTAGCTATCGCGGGAAAACACATGGCGCATCCCATTGCCGAAACAAGTGCACCTATAGAGCCTGCTTTATCTCCGATACGCGTAACTAGTTCTAAGGGGCTAAATATTACTTATTTTCACTTTTTAAATTTGAAGGGTAGCCAGCGTTGGTAGTCGCTGCAATTAATGCATTGATGTTGGTTTTAGTGTCATCAAAAGAAACAACAGCTAGCTTAGGCTTGTAGGTAACTTTCGCATTTTCAACGCCATCAACATTTTCTAATGACTTTTTAACTGTGATTGGACATGTCGCACAGTTCATCGTTGGCACTTCCAGTGTAACTGTTTTTACTTCAGCAAAAGCACCAAAACTAGAAAGTGAAAGCAGTGCGGTTAATAATAATTTTTTCATAATTAGCTCCAAATTTTAAAATGTTATAAATTTCTTGATCTGTATATTAAGCAAACAAAAGTATCCAATAATTACTGGTCACTAAAATTGTCGCAACTATAGCGCTCAGCCAGAAAATGACTTTTCGTTGTTGCTGTTTCTTAGGAATTGCACAGGCCGTTCCCGGCTCACACTCTTCTACAGGACGGTAAATTTTCCAACCTGAGTAACCAAACAACAACACTACAAATGCGATAAATAATGGCCTATAGGGTTCAAATGCAGTTAAATTACCAATCCATGAGCCACTTACCCCAAGTAATAACAGGAGCAAAGGACCTACACAGCATACGCCTGCGCCTAATGCTGCTATGATGCCTCCTATCATTGGAAGGTTTGATTCTTTTTGATTCATATAGATACCTCATTAGATAATGCAAGTGTATTGCATGTACCTAAGTACGGAGTCAAGGGTGATTTATAAAAAATTTATCTTTGATAATCTGCTACGACAGATACGGGGAATAAGCTAACTTGAATTAAGGCGCAGAAGTAAAATTGGATATGCTGTTTTAGTGGGAAATGGTAGTTAAGTGAATCATTTACTTCGGTTGCAACGAATCAATTATTGGGCAGTGGCTATCGTCATCATTATTTTGGCATTGTCCTAAATGTTCTTCCAAAGCGTGTTCTAACAACAACAAGTCAGCCATCTTTTTTTGTACTGCGATCAGTTTTTTATTAGCTAATTCTTGTACTTTACTACATGGACTATCGTTTAACGCAAGTAACCCTTCAATCTCATTTAGCGTAAAACCTAATTCTTGAGAACGCTTGATAAAATGCATTCTATTTACCGTTTCTTTCGGGTAATGTCTATAGCCCTGCATAGGCTTTGGTGGTTGTTTAATTAAGCCTTTGCGTTCATAAAAGCGAATTGTTTCGACATTTACACTCAGTTCTTTAGCCAACATACTTATGGTTCGTTTAGACACGTTATCAATTACCTTACTGACTTTTTGTTTACTTACTTTATATCTAATTAAAGTGACCATCAATGAATACCAGTTTAAACATCGCTAATTGATTTTGTTTTTTCTTCTATTAAATAAGTAAAGTTACCGTTGTTACAACAATATTAAACCACAACAATGTATGGTTTATCCTTTTTCATTATCAAAGTCCAAATTAGTGTTATTACATGCAGTTCTACATGAGTATACCCTAAGGGAACCACCTATTTCACCCTTCAAACCTATTAACAGACCACTTAAAACAGACTGGTATAATGGAACCACTTATAACAGACTATTTTAGGTGTTTATGTTTATTAGAGCGTATCTACGAGCGTCTACCAAAGAACAAGATGCTAAGCGTGCCAAAAGCGAGCTCATAGCATTTGCCAACGATCATGGCCACAAAATTGCTGCCTTCTATGTCGAAAACGAATCAGGCGCTATCTTGGCGCGACCAAAGCTGATGCAGCTGATTGAAGACGCTCATAAGGGCGATGTGATCTTAGTTGAGCAGATTGATCGCTTGGCGCGTTTGAACCAAGCTGATTGGGATACGCTAAAAAGAATGCTATCAGAGAAAAAGCTCTCTATCGTATCAAAAGAGCTGCCGACCTCATATATGGCGCTTCAATCTGAAAGCAGTACAGAATTTATGAGCAGTGTATTGCAGGCCATTAACTCGATGATGCTGGATATGCTCGCAGCCATTGCTCGAAAAGACTATGAAGATCGCCGTAACCGTCAGATGCAAGGTATTGCTCGTGCTAAGGCAGAAGGTAAGTATTCAGGACGTAGGAAAGATACGGAAAAGCGCAAGATCATCGCTAGTCTGCTCAAATCAGGTCATAGCTATTCTGATATTCAAAAAATGACCAAGTGCTCACGGCATCTGATCGCTGATGTGGCCAAGGAAAGACCGAAGATGCTCAGTACTCATTAAGTGGTTCCACTACGGCAGTCTACTATAAGTAGTCTGTTAATTGATTAATAAGCCTTTTTAGTTGGTTCCGCTGGGATATGTCCTATATTAGCTAGTGTTTTTTTGGACAGGTACAATAATAAGAGAGTGAGTGTATGTATGATGCATATATTTCACATGCAGTCGAAAGACAAAAATATCTTATGTTTTATCTGAGACTGTTGTGCCACTACAAACTATCTTGAATCGGAAAAAACGATGATTCAAACCGTTATCCATTATTTTCTACACTTTGGCATGCCGTTGATGGTTGCCTATATATTTTTTCGTGACGACTATAAACGAGTATATTTGATTCTTTTAGCCACTATGCTAGTAGACTTAGATCATTTGCTAGCCACGCCTATTTTTTCGCCCAATCGCTGTAGTATTAACTTTCATCCGCTGCATACTTATTATGCAATGGCAGCATATGCGGCTATGCTATTTCTACCTAAGACCTATAAAATAATTGGTTTGGGGTTATTGTTACATATGCTAACTGATTTGAATGACTGCGTGATGACCTATCTGAATTGTCCGCAGTGCTTGAATAAGGCTTCTGCCCGTGAGTTGGTGAAATGGTTGGTCACAGCCACGAACGCTTGATGTAGCTGTGAGCACATCGTTTAGTATTTTTCCTAACAAGCATTTTTTTAATGCATTTTCAGCGGCTAACCTAATGTGTTTTGCTGCTAGGATTTATTTAGATTATTAGTGCACGTTTTTACATCGTTTTAATAGTGCTGTAATCGCCACGGGTACGTAAAACAACTTGAACATCTGAATCGCCACGATTTCGCCAGAACCAACCGTGATTACCTGTAAATGCGGCCTCTAAAACGCCTTCATCAGAAGCAACCCCGCGACCTTTCTCATAGCTAATGGCTTTACCCAAGGCATCACCGTGAGTATCAAAATTAACCTCACCGCCAGTGACTGCCCAAGAGTAATTTGCTTTATCACCTTCAGACATTTTCATTTTAATTTCTATTCCTTCACCTGGAGTCAGGGTGAAGGGAATCTCATCACGCCACTGTCCATCAGCAACGGTAGTATCAGTAGGCGTGGTATTTATTGTTTGTTCTGTCATATTGTCAATGTCTGAGGTTCCGGTTGCTACTAAACCAGCCGCATCTGCGGCAGCTTCTTCTGCCAATTGCTGCTTAATCTGTCCCATCTCTGTTAATCGAAGCAGTTTACCAACCCCAGTTGGATCAATACCATATTCTGCCGGTAGAACCACTGTAAATAAAATGACTATTGCTGCAATTGCAGCCAGAATAGTAGATTTTATGAGTTGCTTTGAAGAGGGCAGCTCAGCTTGTGAAGGGGTGTCACTGTTATACATATTAGAAATCCTTGGGTTATTGAGACATTAAATAGCCAGTAAGCTGCATGCCCACTAAAATAAATCCTGCGCTCATCATGGCAACGTTGGCGGTATAAGCGTTACGGATGAAACTTGACGTGCGTCGCCAGTAGCTCATGCCAATCAATATGATTGCTAGAGCTAATAGCTGCCCAATCTCCACACCCACGTTAAATGCGAGTAAGTTAGGTAGCAGGCCGTCAGGAGACATATCGTATTCTAGAATCTTAGTTGACAACCCAAAGCCATGGAAAAGACCAAATATAAGTACCGCTATTTTTGTATTTGGTTGATATCCGAACCATCGCTGGAAAGCACCAATGTTGTCTAAAGCTTTATAAACAACAGAGAGGCCAATAATTGCATCAATCAGATAACTATTTATACCAATGTTGAAATACACACCTAAAATCATCGTGGTGGAATGACCCAATGCAAATAGGCTCACATAGACACCAATATGTTTCATACGGTAAAGAAAGAAGATGACCCCGAAGAGGAACAGTATATGGTCATATCCCGTTATCATGTGCTTAGCACCCAAGTACATAAAGGGTAAAATATTGACTCCTGAAATTTCCTGAATATAACCTTTATCACCTGCGGTTACAGCGTGAGCAAAAGCTTCGTTACTGCCAAAAATGACACAGGAAAGCAGTACCGAAAGTAACAGCAGACGGGTCTGCCAAGTCGCCCATGACGAGCTTGTTGACCTATTATGAGCATAGCTGTGCATTGAGAATCCTATGGTGTGAAATAATGGATACGCGGCCTAATGTAATACAATAAAAAATTTTGAACTCATTCAATAGAAAGTAATTATGACTGGCACCTCAAAGCACTTTCTTACAGATAGGGCACATAAAATACGAATTTTTTAAATGCAAGCCGAGCAATTAAGGAGTAAGATGATATCCCCTAGGGGGGGATTAGGTCAATAAAAAATTAAGTTTTTATCGGGTATAATTGCGCTCTCTAGAGGAAGGACACTGCCATTATGAAAAAACCGCACATACACGAGTCTCATCCAGCTGTTATCACACGCCTTAAAAAAGCAAATGGTCATCTGAATAGTACGATAGAGATGTTAGTAGATGGACGAACTTGTCTTGATGTAGCGCAGCAGCTGCAAGCTGTAGAAAATGCCATTCATCAAGCTAAGAAAGTTCTAATTCAGGACCACTTGGATCATTGCCTTGAAGATTTACTAGGATCTGTCGACAAAGAACAGAAAGACTCTCTAGATGAGTTTAAGGAAATAACCCGTTATCTATAAGGTCCATCGGCTGAAATAAAGAGGCTCGGATGCTAAGTGTTTTTGTGAATCGAACTTATCGTCACTTGTTTGCTGCCCAAGTCATTGCTTTAATTGGAACTGGCCTCGCTACTGTGGCGCTAGGGTTATTAGCTTTTGATCTGGCAGGTAGTAATGCTGGTGTCGTTATGGGAACCGCATTGGCCATCAAGATGATTGCTTATGTTGGTATCGCCCCAATTGCAGCAGCCTTTGCCGAACGACTGCCCAAACGTACGATGTTGGTAACGCTAGATGTGATACGAGCAGGTGTCGCCCTGCTTTTGCCGTTTGTTTCGCAGATTTGGGAAGTTTACGTGCTGATCTTTGTATTGCAAGCTGCCTCAGCGGCCTTCACGCCGACTTTTCAAGCCACTATTCCTGATGTTCTGCCTGACGAGCAGGATTACACTAAAGCCTTATCACTTTCACGCCTTGCGTACGATATGGAAAGTCTGATAAGTCCCATGTTAGCAGCAGCATTGCTGACAGTAATGAGCTTTCATAATCTGTTTACGGGAACAGTGTTGGGATTTTTAGTCTCTGCCATATTGGTCGTATCGGTGGTACTACCCTCACATGCTATACCAGAGCGTCGTAGCATCTATGATAGAACTACGCGCGGTATTCGGATCTATTTAGCCACACCTCGATTGCGCGGATTGCTTGCAGTCAATGTTGCCGTTTCTGCCGCAGCGTCTATGGTTTTTGTAAATACGGTTGTAATCATTCAGGGTGGCATGGGACTCACTCAGAGTGCAGTGGCATTAGCCTTAGCGAGCTTTGGCGCTGGTTCTATGATTGCTGCATTGGCTTTGCCAAGCCTACTAAGTAAGCTGACAGACCGTAGGGTCATGTTAAGCGGTGTAGGGCTGTTAGTGGTGGGTATGTTCGCTGGTACATTGATGATGGGACAAAACTCACTTATGGCCTTATGGTTCGTGTTAGGTTTGGGTTATTCTGCTGCTCAAACTCCCTCTGGCCGCTTGCTATGGCGATCCTCACATCAAGAAGATCGCCCAGCACTGTTTGCCGCTCAGTTTGCTTTATCTCATGTCAGTTGGTTGGTATTTTACCCCTTGGCAGGTTGGTTAGGTGCTCATTACAGTATGACTGTTGCTTTTGCAGTATTAGGCGGTGCTGCTGCACTAGCGGTATGGGCGGCTTTTAGAGTCTGGCCGTCTATTGATTTAACAGAGATTGAACATGAGCATTTCAATCTACCAGAGGGTCATATCCATGCTACTGGATCTCCTACACCCAACGGGATACGACATACCCATCCTTTCGTAGTCGATGACTATCATCCGCGTTGGCCGAGCTCAGGTCATTGATTTTGAATCTGTATACAAGAAGGGGGTTGCCATTGCGGAAGCATTAGTGTTTGAAAAGGGCACTACCAAGGACTTTTTCTCAAAAAAAATGATATACGGCGCTGATATTCTGAAGCTTACTATGCTACTGATTTATCAAGGCACTTTCCTAGATTCAAATAACCCTATTCAGGTTTTATTAACTTCAACAGACATATGAGACAGTTGAGGTAAGGATTCTAATAATATTTTTTTGTATTCTTCCGTACTTAAAGGGGATGGTGAGGACACTGAAAGGATGGCAGCTTGGTGGGTTGACGCAATTTTCCAGACATGAATATCGTTAATAATCGTATTTTTCTTATCGAGAGTCTGCGATATCTTCTCAAAAGTTGAAACATCAACAGATTTATCTAAAAGCACGGTACTCGATTCTTTGATCAATCCATAAGACCAGTGAAGAATCACTATTGCACCGACAATGCCCATGACAGGATCAATCCAGATGATGCCCATATATTTACCGGTTAATAACGCCACGATAGCAAGCACAGAAGTTAGGGCATCCGCTAAAACGTGTAAATAAGCCGCTTTCATATTGTGGTCATGGTCATGGTCATGGTCATGGTGATGGTCATCTTTAAGTATAAATGCCGATACTATGTTTACGATTAGACCAATAACAGCAACGATAATGGCTTCGTTAAAATATATATTATTTGGCTCTATTATTCGTTGGACTGATTCTAAAATCATTAATAATGCGACAATGGCTAATGCAATGGCACTCGCAAAACCACCGAGATAATTTACCTTGCCCGTACCAAAACTAAATAATTTATTATTAGCGTTCTTTTTAGCATACGAATAAGCAAAGATAGCGATAAGAAATGCGGCTGAATGTGTGCCCATGTGCCACCCATCAGCAAGTAATGCCATAGAGCCAGACCATGTACCAGCAGCGATCTCTAAAACCATGATTATCGTCGTCAACCAAAATACAATCTTTACTTTAGATTTGTTTTGGGCACTATCGACACCGAAATTATGAGAGTGTTCCCACTGAATACTTGATTCTTTCACGTTTTAAATCCTTAGCTGTATATAAAAAGATGGCAATCTTATGTATTATAAACATCATTAATAAATATACTACCCCCCAGTATAATGTAAGGCAATAAAATAATGTCACACACTCAAAACAGTAAGAGCAAGCTACTAGGACGTATCAGACGTATCAAAGGTCAGTCAGTAGCAATAGAAGCGTCATTAGAAGGTAATCCTGAATGCATGGCTCTTTTGCAGCAAATAGCGGCATTAAAGGGCGCGGTGAATGGCCTTATGAAAGAAGTCTTGGAAGAGCATATAAGAGAACATTTAGGGGCAGAAGACATTACCCAACAACAACGACAACAAGAGATAGAAGATGTGTTATCTATCCTAAAAACTTACCTAAAGTAAAAAGATAAAAGTCTTTCAAAAAGAATGATTTTTTCATGTTGAAAGGTACACTGCTATGTACAATGAGCTGCTGTAAATAATGTAGGCTATTGTTATCATTAGCCTACAGCTGAAGGTTTAAGTCCTCACTAGGGTACCGAACCAGTGAAAGCGCCTGACAATCTACCATTAGACTATACCTAAAACATAAAACTTCTAAACGATAACTTAGCTATCATTAGACTTGTTTCTAAAATTAAATGATAGTAATATCTTGCTATTATCAATGAACATTAATTATTAAGTCTAAGTAATAGAGGTCGCGTTATGACCGTTCGTATTTATGTGAGAGCCAGCACTAAGGATCAAGACGCTAAGAGAGCCTTGTCTGACTTGATTACCTTTAGCCAAAGCTATAACGTTAAACATGTTGAGTACGTTGAGCATTTCAGTGGTACAAAGCTCGATAGGCCAGTATTAGCTAAGCTATTAAAAGACGCTGATCAAGGCGATATTCTGCTGGTTGAAAGCGTGGACAGATTAAGCAGGCTATCTCAAGATGATTTTGCAATTCTAAAGCAGCGCATCAAAGACAAGGGCTTGCGATTGGTGGTGGCTGATCTACCAACTACGCATACGGTAAGTAAAGGCATGACAGGTGAGATCCTAACAGTGATTAACCATATGCTGATCGACTTATTAGCAACGATGGCAAAGCTTGATAACGACAAGCGTAGAGAGCGTATCAAGCAGGGATTGGCTAACAGTGGCTATAAGCCCTCCGGTAAGAAGCCTAATACAACGAAACACAATCGTATTAGAGAATTAGACAGTCAAGGCAATATGACAAAAGAGGAGATCGCTAAGGCGGTTGGTGTTGGGGTAGCTACGGTTTATCGGGTGTTAAAGCAGGGCTAGACGACACTATGTCGGAGGGTCTCCAAACCCGGTACGGTTCACCTAGCAAACATTCGTTATTTTTTGGCCTTAACTAAACTTTGTGCGTAATGGTATTTTCTGGCTGACTTCTACTTTGAACGCATGTTACCGCGCACTCAAGGTCATGCTGAAGAATGGTCAATCCTTCAAAAACCATGACGTCATTGGCCGCTGAACACTTTAGCTTTGACTACTAATTAATAGTGTCAAAACGATAAAAAGAGCGCCGATGCACTCTTTTTATTCCTAGTCCGACCTTACAATTCAACTTCCCCCAGCAACTTAGCTGTCGCTCCAATTTTCTGGCCTCATCCTTAGACTTTGGCAAAAGCGTCCCCTACAGTTAAAAAGAGTTCACTACGCTCACTGATAGTTTCTTTAGAGTAAGTGCATTAAAAATTCCGTCATGTCTCTGTCTTTCTACAACTTAAATTTAAGTAAGAAAATCGCGCTAATATTTAAAAAACTCTTTAACAAAAAAAACAATATAAATATTTAAATACATCAGCAAAACAAATATTATCAACATTCACATATCAATAAAGGGAATAAAAATGTCAAAAAATTATAAGCTCAGCCACTATATCTTTCCGCTCATGCTGGGCTTTTTATCAATGAATGCTATAGCGGCAATTAATGTCTATGGTCCAGGTGGACCAGCACCAGCGATGCACGAAGCAGCGAAACAATTTAAAAATAAAACAGGGATTGATGTCCATGTAACCGCGGGCCCTACTTCACAATGGAGCGACAAAGCCAAGCTTGATGCCGACGTCATCTATAGTGGTTCGGAAGCCATGATGTCTGATTTCGAAAGCTTATTTGCCGACAAAATCGTAAAGGACTCGATTGAGCCTATTTACCTACGCCCTGCTGCCATTTTAGTCAGAAAAGGCAATCCCAAACATATTCAAGGATTTAAAGATCTAAGCAGGCCAAACACTAAAGTTTTGGTCACCCATGGCGCAGGCCAAGTCGGCATGTGGGAAGATATTGCAGGTAGAACGGGCAACATTCAGCTCACAAAATCCTTCCGTAAAAATATCGCCATGTATGCACCCAATACAGGCACAGCGAAAAAAGCATGGGAAACTGACAGCAGCTATGATGCATGGTTGGTGTTTAATATTTGGGGAGTCAGTAATCCAGACATTGGGCAAATTATCCCGATCGAACCTGAACTGGTGATTTACCGTGATGCAGGTGTTGCACTAACTCAACACAGTCTAAAAAATCCTGAAGCAAAAAGTTTTATTACGTTTTTAAGCTCTGCACAAGGCCATGCGATTTTTAAACAGTTTGGTTGGAACAAATGAGTGCTTAATTTTAATCTTTGATCCACATTCAAGATCAGTTTCCAAGCTTAAAAAATCGAACTTTTAACAAGCAAATTGGACATAAAAAAGAGCGCCACGGCGCTCTTGATTGAAGAAAATATAACTACTGAACCTCGGCCAAAAGCGTTTGTGCTGCCATTTTACCCAAGGTATTCGATGCCAAAGGACTATCTCCTGTAATTAACTTACGGTCTTGAATACACTGTCTCGACATCTCTTTATTAACCACTTCCACACCCAACTTTTCTAAGCGATCTGCCAGCAACCATAGTCAACATGAAAAAAACGAAAATCTCATGCAAGCCTTTGAAGCGATCCAAGCCAAATACGGCAAATCTAAAATTGCATTGAGTGGTTGTTATTTGCCAAATCGTGCTTGGAGTATGAGCTGAGATCGTTTGACGCAGAATTATTTTAGTTGGGATGGGTTACTTCGGGTGTAGCACCGCCCAGTTCAACATCAGTAAATTCATAAAGTTAGCAACACAATCCAAGAAATAAGAAATTTATCTCTGCACACGACAAAAAAACAAAAAGTCTGTTAAAGCAAAGGCATAATAGTAATTTTTAAGACGAATCAGACCATGCCAAACTTTAACAGACTTAGTGAGACTTTAACCCAAAACCTGAGCATGAACAAGGCAAGAATCAATTGTTTGAGCCTAATGATAATAGCCCTGATTACTGCTCAAAGCAGTAATCTTAAAAAAAATAGCAAGACACCTTCCTAAGGGTGGCAAGACCGACAGTCACTATCGCAGACTACAGCGATTTTTTGCCGAAGCGAGGATAGACTACGATCAACTGGCTTTAATGATATATCGACTATTTGGGCTAGGCAAAGTCACCTTAACCATTGACCGCACCAACTGGAAATGGGGTAAAAGTAACCTCAACATCTTTATGCTAGGGGTGGTATATAAAGGGATAGCCATCCCCTTATACTGGCAAATGCTAGATAAGCGAGGTAATACAAACCATCTTGAACGCTGTGAACTTATTGAGCGGTTTATCAAACAATTTGGCAAAGATAACCTTGAGATGATAGTAGCAGACAGAGAGTTTGTTGGCGAAAAATGGTTTAACTGGCTCACCAATAATCACATACCCTTTGCCATACGGATTAAGAAGAACAGTAAAGTTAAGAATCATCATGGCAAGTTGGTACAGATTAAAGAGTTATTACGCCATGTTAGCCATCAAGAAACATATCGACATGGGCGAATACTGACTGTCGATGGTTGTTTGGTTCGAGTATTTGCCAAGCGTGATAAAGACTACGGTTTAGTGATTGTGGCCACCAATCAACTAGAAACAGTGGATGCGATGACAAGCTATGCTAAGCTAAGCGTTGGGAGATTGAGACTTTATTTGCTTGTCTAAAGGGCCGTGGCTTTAATCTTGAAGATACCCACTTAACCCATCTTGATCGGGTCAGTAAATTAGTCGCAGTGAACGCCTTAGCATTTTGTTGGGCTTATCATGTCGGTATTTATAAAGACAAAGATAAGCCGTTAAAGCGCAAGTTGGGGAGTTTCCCAAACTTTGTGTAACTGCTTATAATCCACTAACAGGAGA
>TARA_R110000737_G_scaffold87935_2_pt1 | contig 13882 bp, 14 predicted proteins | sample TARA_R110000737 | Tara Oceans TARA_R110000737 (sample SAMEA4398027) | marine metagenome | biome: Polar Biome; feature: [SRF] surface water layer (ENVO:00010504); material: water (ENVO:00002006), including particulate matter (ENVO:01000060) such as... | depth 5 m
AACTATACAACAGGTCATTGACATTCTATCACCCATCAAAGAGTTGGTGCGTGATAGTGATGGCATGAAACATATGCAACATGTTCTCAATTCATACCCAAGACGATGGAAACATGACGATGTGCTGCGTTTATTACATGAATTGGATGAATGATTTGTTTGATTCCTTTATATGCCTCTCAATTCCCACCTAAAATGCGGTGATGGAAATGGGAAAACAATGGCGTGAAATATACCGACCAAATACGATTGAAGAAATGGTGGGATGTCCAGATTTCCGTGCTGACTGTGAAGAATGGAGGGAACGGGGTAAATATCCTGCAGCGATTCTATTGGTCGGGCCTCCTGGTACTGGCAAGACAACAGCAGCCGGTGTTATTGCTCGTCAAATGCTTGGCGATATGTATTCACCAATCAATTACATTCAATTCAATGCATCGGATGACCGAGGCATAGCATTCGTTAGGAATGAAGTCAAGCGGACTGCACAGCAAGGTGGCATGGGATGTCCACGCAAAGCAATTCTATTTGACGAAGCAGATGGTCTAACGAAGCCAGCACAAGAAGCCATGAGGAATACGATGGAGCAATGTGTTGACCAATCATTGTTTATCTTAACTGCTAATGATGAATCGGCAATCATCCCCGCACTTAAATCTAGATGCATGGTGTATATGTTTAGACCTGCCGATGATGATTCAGCATACCAATTGTTTTCTCACATTGCAGACCGAGAATCACTACCCGAAGAATGGTTTGTTGACTTCCGACACTTGAATCAAGTGTGTGCTGGCGACCTACGCTCAGCCGTTGACATTCTACAATCATTACAGCAGACACCAGATGCTCTCGGTATCCGTTTGATGGTTGAACAATCCGACTTCACCAACCCAGCAATGTCTATCGCTGCAGGTGAATGGACATCATTAGCATCTGAATTACGCAAGGTGGCAACCAAAGGTCTGCCACGATTACATGTGATGAAACAGTTGCGTGACAAAACATACTCGCTAGGTCTAACACCCGAGCAATACTATTCCTTCCTTGTTGTATGGGGTGATTTTGTAGAGAGAGTATATACATGGCCAGCAGGCGATGACTCTTACTACGATTATTTTGTAGCAACATTGATGGATAAAAATAAAGGAGAGAATATAAATGTTTGACGCACCAAAGAAAAATAAAGAAGATAGAGAAGCGACACTGCCGGACTCGGTACTAGAACGATTGAAAGGGTATGCGGATGCCAATGGTTTGTCCATTGAAGACGCAACTCAGAAGTTCGTTGAGTATCTGTCCGACAAGTTCAGCGTGGATAACTGGCAAGACGAAGACGAAGAGTTTCTATTAGAAGCATCTGAAGGAATGGTAGTTCAACGCCGAAGCGGTGGCGGTGGACTCAAGACAGACAACTGGGTAGGAGTCATCGTAGGTGTTGACCCCAAGTCTAGAGACAAGCGAAAGCGTGTCCGTGCTGATGCACTGTCTGCTTGGAACACATCACCAGACAAAGCAATACAAGCAGGTCTTGTGGCAAAGGTTGTAAAAGAAAATGGTGTTTGGAATCTGGTTAAAGCAGATGGCACACATCCAACTGAAGAACCGGCAGACAAAGACCCGTGGTTCAAGGTGGACACACCAACAGGACCAATCGCATTGCTACAGACCGGCAACTGGTCTAGCAAGGGAGACCCAATTCGCCCCGAGATGTGGAGTCGTTATTACTATTTCCTAGGCAACAAAGAAAGTGACTTTGGTAGCAAGGTATCGTTGTTCCGTTTGGATTCACCGAACCCAGATGCAACTCCGAAGATGTTCACACCATGTAGAATCAAGGTCGTTCCGAACAGCACCGATAGAGAAGTCAACCCCGACTTCGCTGATGTATTCCGACTACCAAACAAGTGGGATACTGAGATTGTGTACACCAATGACTTCGTTGAGGATGATTTGAAAGCACAACTCGCACCAGAAAAGTTCTGTGTGAACCCAGCAATCCATCCGTACTTCGTGTCATTGACTGACACATTAGAACATTACCATGCTAACATGAAGATAGTACCAGGCATCAACCCCGTAGGTCCTCTTGTTATACTGAAGGGTAAAGTCACATCATTGTTCAAGGAAGGATGGGATAGCGAATACGACGAGACTGGTAAGACATACAACCTACGAGTCACATCATGGGATTTACAACGGGAACACCCAACTGGTTTCAAGTCTGAACTACAGGCACGAATCGGTGGTGTACTACATGACAATTTTCATGCGTTTGAGTATCAGGATGGCGACCAATGGAAGCCGTATGCTGAACGCTCAACCGTGCTAATCTTCGGAAGATTAGGTGCAAAGCAAACAGAAAATGATGGTGAGGTCCCCCAAATAACTGCCTTCGGTATCCATGCTGTGCCACGATTCGTCGTGCCAGCAGGAGAAGGCGGCAACACATCAACGGACCAATACAATTGAGGAGGAATGAAAAATGAGTGGATTTAATGCAGTAAAGAAAGAAGAAAACAAAGTGACCGACGAACCTGTGACCGAGGAACTGGTGCAAGCCGTTCCCATACTAACAGGTGGCATCGCAGCCGAGATGGAACAAGCAGCCGAACCAAGTCGTGGCACGCATATATTTGCGGGTGTCGTAGGGTTTGAAGGTGCTGGTAAGTCTGGTATCGTGTTGGACAGTTTGACACAAGAACAGATATCCAATGGTGATTACATACTGGCCGTTGATTTTGATGGTGGTGCTGCCGCGTGTAAGTCAGCATATCACCGTGCCAATTCAACGAACATCCGTTGTCTTAGCCCTTGGGTTATGGCTACGGAAGACCGAACAACATACGATTACCCAGCGACTCACGCTAGGGTCATGGAGATTGGTCGCTACGGTGTGGCACAGGCAGTCAAGCAAAACAAGGAAGGATACACAGGTCCGAGGTTGGCTAAGTTCTTAGTGACAGCAGTTGACCAATGGGATAATGTATGTGTCGTGAACATGAAGGTGATTGAACTAGGTAAAGCGAAGGATGGTATTGAAGCATCCGACCCGAACCGATTGGTAGGCAACCAATGGAACTGGAGTATCCGGTCCACTCGTTTTCACCAACTCACAGCCATCTGTCGTGAACTCATGCGTCATGGTGTTGAAGTATACTGGGAGACACATCTGAAACCTGAAGTGTTCCGCAACGAACAAACGGGTTCTTGGAAACCAGACTGGGAAAAGAATACTGACAACAATCTTAACCAGATTCTATGGTGTCGCCGTGAAGCCGTCAACGATGACGATGGGAAGAAGACAGGCAAGACTGAATACACCGTTGAGTTCTTCAAAGAGAAAACCAACATCGCATTGCAGGGTCAGAAGCGTGTCATTGCCATCACAAGAAAGGATGGAGAACCAGAATGGTATGGCCTTAGTGAGATAAAGGATGGGTTGCTATGAGTGAAGACAAACCAGACATATTTGCTGCCAAGCATACCACCCGTGACATTGACGATAGGATAGACGCTGAAATGAGTGAAGTAAGTAAGTATGCTATTCAAACAGATGACCGTTTAGCGGAATTGGAATCCGAGGTTAAGTATCTGATGGGTGAGAACACACGCATGACTGAACAGTTGCACAATCATTATGTCATACTTCAAGAACTGGGTGTGCTTAAAGATGATTGGGATAATTCAATTGCCAACCTACGCAATCGGGTGGACTCATTGGGTGAAGACGGTTCAGCCAATAAGTTATCTGGTGCAGTGGCGGAGATTCAAGAAGAAATAAGAAAGATGACCGATGGTAAGACATGGTTTGTAAATGAGGTGAGACAATGACTAAATGTATAGTGAAGAGAACAGAACTGAGCGGTTTCATATCGGGCTTCGGCCCTGGTGTGGATGACCTAAGATTGAATGTAAGCAACGACCAATTGGTTGGTGGCGTGGCATTGTCCACTCACTTCTTAACCAAGCGGATAACTGTTGAGCAACAGGAGTCCGGTGGACTGGTGGTTGCGGATGTATCTAAATTGTTAGCATTCCTTCGGGCATGTAGTGATGATAATGTATCCATCCAGCAAGAAGTCACGGACAAGAAGACATCCAATTTCAAAATAACTTGTGGTAATAGTTCGGTGAGTCTACCCCCGACGAGTGAAGTTAAATCATCAGCATCGTTGGAGATGGCAAGCGTACTCGTGAACAAAGCAGGTGAAGACAACTGGGAATCGTTTGGTGAAAACAAACTGACATGCTATGGTGTGATTGATGTTGCCGACTTAGGTTCGGTGGCTTCGCTTGGTAAGGTGGTTGGTGTTGACAAACCATACAAGTTCTCATTCGTTCCTAATGCTAGCGAAGGTACCATTCATACTGGTACTGGTGTGAGTGGGCAGATGTTTCACAAGTTTCACATCGCAGATGCTAAAGAAACAAACAGCGAAGTAGTACACACACAGTTCGGACCGTGGTTTCCTGAAGTGTTGGCATGTTTGCCATCTGGAAAGTGTGAGATTTATACTGGTGCTAGTGCTGTGTTGGTATTCAACCACCAAGATAAGGACTGTTTGCTTGTTGTGATTGACCAAGACGCTGGCGAGTGATTGCCGTGTTGGTTGATACCTACTGGCCTAAAGGGTCTCAAGGTGTTGGGATATATACTCGTCATCGGGATGATGATGGTGCGTTGATTGAACATACTCACTCAGAAATCCGCCCATACATGTGGGTGAGAACTGATGATTGTTCCGACATCAATTGGGAGTCATTCTATATTGAGTTCCCCGACGCACATGTTGAGAGTGATGAACTCGCTAAGAGTATTGACGGTATAGAAGTTATGAAAATATCATGCATCAGTCCATATCATTTGGTTAGCATGGGCAAGCACTTCACCGAAACATACGAAGCAGATGTTCCTGTCATAGACCAATGGATGATTGACACATACCCTGCAAAGGTTCCTCAGTGGAATGTTCGCAAGTGTTGGTTTGATATTGAGTGGAATCCTGTTGATGGTAATGACTTCACACAGTGCTGGGCAGCGATTGATTCTTTCACAGAAGATGCTGTTTGTTTTGCATGGCGTGAGAACCAGACATCATATCAGTGTGAAGACCGTGATGGATACACACTACACATATATCGTAGTGAAGAAGCATTGCATGAAGGTGTCCTTCAATACATTGAGGAGATGGATTTTGATATGTTGATTGCTCACGCTGCAATGTGGGCTGACATACCACACATGGTTAGACGGTTCAAGAACTTCCGTCGGCTGTCACCACTCGGACAGGTCTCAAAGGTTCGTGAAGGGTTTGATGGATACCGTCATACCGACCAACCAATCAAAGGTCGTTGGGTATTTGACACTGCATGCCGAGGTTCAGATGGTTCTGGGTTTGAGCGTGTGTGGATGGATAGCGGAAACGGACAGTTCCCATCCCGTAAGTTGGGTGACATCGGTGAGCATTTGAAACTAGGTAAGAAAGATACTGTTGACTTAACAAATGATTGGACAGATAATTTCTATCGGTTGACTGACTATTGTGTGCAGGATGTGAGGTTGATGATGAACATTGACCAGTATCTACGGGCTACTGATTTCTTCACAAGCATGGTAGGGTTCTGTGGTGTGTCATTCACATCCACATTTGAAGTGGGCAAGTTCGCACGAGGTCTGGTGTGCCGAGTCACGGATGACAAGTTCGCTACTCGTCATAGAGACCGTCGCCGTGAGCGCGGTGATGTTCAAGGTGCGACTGTGATGACACCTACACCTGGTCGCCACGAGGGGGTAGCAGTATTAGATTTTAAGGGTTTGTATCCTTCAATTATGTTGGGCGACAATTTGTGTTGGACTACTAAAAGAGATAATCCGTCTGAAACTACACGAACAATGGCCAACGGAACGCACTGGGAACAAGAAGAACAAGGTGTGTTGCCGGTTGTCATTGAGTATCTGTTCACGGAACGACAGAAGTTAAAGGACAGTGGCGACAAGATTCTAGAGAAAGCGGTCAAGCGTGTGATGGCTTCGCTGTATGGTCTGGTGACTGAGTCGCTAGGTCATGGTATGGCTGACACAATCATTGGTGAAACCATTCTATCACAAGGTCGCTCAGCATTGGATTCGTTGCGAACTCAATGCGAAGACATGGGATACCCTGTGTTGTTCGGACACACGGACAGTTGTTTTGTCCAGTGTCCATTAGATGAGTTGCCACTCGTGGCAGCCAAACTCACTGACATCATTCAAAAGGAAACGGGCAATCCAAAATTGATTGCTGAACCTGAAGTGTGGATGCCGTATTGGTTCTGTGCTGATGTTAAGAATAGATATGCAGGTATTATATCATGGCCTGATGAAGACGCTGGTAAATTAAAAGTGTCTGGATTTGAGATGAAGCACAGTTCTACACCACCATTCATTCGTGACTTGCAGAAACAAGTCCTCATCATGTTAGGTGGTAATGATAATGAACACGACATCACTTCATTCGTCAAAGGTGAAGTGCTTATGCTACGCAATAAAGGTGTGCCAATTGAGAACATATCAACCCGCACACGATTGTCCAAAGCGATTGAGTCATCACCTGATGCATCACATCGTTCAGACAAACATTACCCCAAAACATCTGGTGGGTATGCGAAGTCAGCGAGGTATTACAATTGGCACATGAATCCTGATGAACCATATGCCAAAGGTGATAGCGTGCTGTGGACATATGTGGCTGGTGTGCCACAAGGTATGCCGACTACCGATGTTGTTGCATACCGTGACCCCGCTGAACTAGACGGGTTCACAATGAATGCTGAACACATCGTTGATAAGCAAGTCCGTAAGAAATTGAGACTAATTTACGATGTGATGGGATGGGACCTCAAGCGTGCAATTGACTTGCACCAACCGAAAACATACTGGTGATTACAATGACAAACAAATCAAGAACATTAAGTGAAACAGCATACGGAACGCTGCCGAGAGGGAGTCCAAGTAAGAATGGATGCTCAGCATGGCAGCGAGCAGATTGTTTATCAATTCGTATAGACAACGAACCCGAAACATTACTCGTGAGTGACAGACCTGACATTTTACAGTGTCCTGTGTGTGCCCACATTATACAACTGGAAGTGAAACAATGAATATAATAGAACAAGTGAAACAGATGAATGAAGAACTAGAACAATTAAGAAGGTCGTTAATAGATGTGCATCTAATTAGAGACACGCTCAAACAACTGACAACGATTGTGGATGACATAATTGACAAGGCACCTGCCCCGAGTGACATAGCACCTGAAACTCAGATTGAAGTGGTTATGGATGAAGATGTTAAGGCAGCCGTTGCTGCGATACCCGACAGCAGATACAAGGTGACGGAATTGGGTGGGGATGACCAACCGGCATCCACATACAAGGTTGACACCAACAAATATCTACCAGGTGATTTCTGATGGGTGTGTTGAATGAAGGGTCAACATACTCGTGGACTCCAGGTGATGATAAGATGATTCGTGTTAGTAAATCAACACTGGATTCATACTCCAACTGGTGTCAACAACAACTATGGCTCAGCAAGGTATGTCCACAAGAAGAACAGACACATGACTACCTTACCATTGGTGGCAATGTGCATGACCGTACGGAACAGTACTACATCAACGGTGCAGACTCACCCGAAGTCATACAGGATGCTATTGACAATGCACACTTAGGCAACGATAAGAAATGCTATGAGTTGTTGAGGTCGTTGTTCCCAGATGCTGAAGGTGAATACGCAGACCGCGAACAAGACAACCAAGACTGGATGGTTCGTAATGATGTGAGGCGTTTGAAGCACTGTGTTAAACCGGAAGACTTCCTTCCTGTAGCGAATGAAATAGACCTTGACGCTATCGTTGAAGTGGATGTGGAAGGATACGGCAAACAACAGATACATCTGCGTGGTATCATTGACCGTGTGTTCAAGACTGAAGATGGTGTTGCGTTGATGGAATTGAAAACGGGCAAGTGGAACACATACAAACTACCACAGATGAAAGGTGAGATGGCGTACTACGCATATGTTCTTGATGTGTCGGACAATGACTTAGGACCTGTCACCCATTGGGGATGGAGATTCCCTAAGGCAGACCACTGGGATATACTAGAAGCGAAGAAAGTATCCATCACTGCTATGAAGAAACGATTAGCCAAGTTAGTTAAGTCATATCTAGAAGAGGACTTCGCTACTGTTCCGAAGGGTCAGGAGTTCAAGTGTGGGTTCTGTGATTACATGTCATTTTGCCCCAAGTACACACCGTATGCTAATCCCATTGAAGTGGCTAATGGTGCTGAAGCAATATACCTAGCGGGGGATGTGCAATGAAAGGATTAGAAGTCAATGCCTTCACGGTAGCAACTGAATGGTTTCTCCAACGACAAATAATCGGTGGAACTGTGTCTGTGTATATGGGAGAAGCGGAGAAGGCTAGAGGGTTTGATGCGGTGCATGACGAAAGGGAGATACGATTTGTTGTTGACCAAATGTATCTTCAAGACCCTAAAGAGACACACGAATTATTAGAACGATTAAACAAGTGGGTGGTGAAATGGAACGAAGTAGAACAAGCAAAGCGTTGTTGACATTTGATTACCCTCGCGAGGTTAATCTGTTTAGACGAGTCGTGCATGACAAGGAACAGTTCACCAAGTGGTGGTCAAGTCTGGAGAACTCTTCGGATGCGTACACCACAGTGTATGGATTCCGTGAATTGAAAGCCCCCAATTACAGACGGGGAGATTATCAGACTGCTATTGTTCCGCACTTCGTTCTTGATTTTGATTGCACATCTATTGTTGGTGGCAGACGGATTGATGTGCCACCTTCAGTGCCTCACCATGAGGTTCGTAGGTTGCATCAACACCTATTAGAATTAGACATACTGCATGGCATATGGTTTTCCGGTGGTGGATTTCATGTGTGGGTTAAGTTATCTAAGACACATCTTCCGACCACTGGTATGGATAGTTCTATACTGAAAGGTGCTGGTCGTCACACAGTCCGTAGGTGGGCTGACTTGTTATCAATGAACTGCATTGACCCAACGGTGACATTTGATTTGGCTTCATTGATTCGTGTGCCTAACTCATACAATGTTAAGCGTGGGCTATGGAGCATCCCCCTACAAACCCATGAGTTAATGGAGTGGGATTGGGAACGCATCCAACAAGAAGCAACATCACACAGGTCTGGATACTTTGCATACGGACAGCAAGGACTTGACCTTGATTTAGATTCACAACCCACTATACATTTACAGGGATTGGTGAACCCAACCACAGATATACCCACCCTCAACATGGATGGTGTAGCGGTACTACCATGCCTTCAAGCATCGGCTTGTCGCAGCGGTAGCAACCCAACACACGACGCACGGTATCATCTTGCGTCATACTTAGCAGCGAGGCTGCGTCATTTTCAACCACCACAATCTGTTCCGCACCTTGAGGCTGAACATACAGATAAGATTGTGGGTTTCATAGCCACCTTAGATTGGGTGGACTACAAAGAATCTATAACCAAAGAGCGAGTAGGACATATAGTGAGAGGGCCGTATGGTCACACACCATGTTGGAGTCTATTCAATCGTGGGTATTGTGTTGGCAAATGTCATCTATGGGATGGCACAGGAACGATACCCGATTCATATACCTCTTCACCCACACCTGTGGTGAAAACAAAGGAGTTGAAAAACAATGAGAGATAATAAAACATGTGAGATTATGATTGGCCATGCTATTGACAATCTGAAAAATATAGAAGACGGAACGATAGACCTTGTGGTGACATCACCACCATACTGGGGGTTGCGTGACTACAAGACTGAACCTGTCGTGTTTGGTGGGGTCAGTACATGCAACCATGTATGGGATGATGATGATAAGACTGGGTGGGATGAGAATGTTCCTCAAACAATGGGCGACAAAGATGTGTACCCAGTTAGTAATGAGACCCGTGCCACGCATGAACACTGTAAGGTGTGTCACGCTTGGCGTGGACAGTTGGGGCTTGAAGCATCACCCGAACTGTTCGTTGAACATTTGGTTGAGATATTTGAAGAGTGCCGACGCATTCTTAAACCAACTGGTAATCTATGGGTGAATCTTGGTGACTCGTATATGCGTAAGTCAGCATACACAGCGCCCCAAGACTATGGATTACAAAAGCATCGTGATGAAGCCAGTCAGTTCAGACCAACTGAAATACCAGATGGATATAAACGCAAGGACTTGGTTGGACTACCTTGGTTGTTTGCATTCGCAGCACGACGCGCTGGTTGGTATCTACGCAATGATATTGTGTGGGCTAAATCAATCAGCGGACCTCACTATCGTGGCGGTGTGTGTATGCCTGAACCTGTGCGTGACAGATGCACACGCAGCCATGAGTTCTTCTTTCACTTCGCAAAGAATAGCAAGTACTACTACGACACCATATCATCAGCCGAACCATTGGCTGAAGTGGATGACGGCACTACTCGCAACATGAGAACCGTGTGGCACTTCAACCCACAGCCATTTGATGGCGCTCACTTTGCTGTGTATCCAAAGCATTTGATTGAACCGATAGTCAAGTCATCCACATCTGACCACGGTTGTTGTGGTGATTGTCTTGTGCCCTGGGTTCGTGAAGTCATTCACTATAGTGACGACATCACTACGGGATGGCGACCAAACTGTGAGTGTCATGGTGTGCTTGAAAAGCAAGAGGTCATCACACCAGGTCGTGCGTATGAAGGTGACTGGAAGCGTGATGCTGAAGCCCGTGATGGTGTGGTTGAGCGTGGTGCTGGTGGCAACACAGGTCTCAAAGCATGGGGCGCTGATGCCAATGGTGAATACAATGGCAAAGCAACGAAGGATTTCAAAGCACATGGCGCTGAGGATGCTAGTGAAGTTAAAGCAAGAATCATTGACAACATGACTAAGGAGAAAAAGAAAAACATTATCGTGTATGTGTCCGACCTCCCGTTGGATGAACACCCAGTCACGCCAGCGGTTGTGCTTGACCCATTCAGTGGGTCTGGAACAAGTGGTATCGTGGCTGCGGAACATGGTAGGTCATACATTGGGATTGAACTTAACCCAGAATATGCAGCGTTATCTGAAACTCGCATCAAACAAGAACGAGTTAGTATAACCACCAAAAAGCATCGTGAATCCGCAGTGGAATTGAAAGAATACTGGTGATATGAATGGATGACTTGATGATTGACTCAAATGAAAGAGGACCTTTGACTGAAGCAATCATCAGACGGTGTGAGACTCGCAAGCCGTCAGTACCGTATCGCACACAACATCTTGTTGTTGGTGACTACGCTGCTGGCGGTGTGATAGTTGAGGCTAAGACCATTGCAGATTTGATTGACAGTTCTAGGTCAGGACATCTGTGGCGACAGTTGGAGAACATGGATGCCAACTGTGAACGAGTGGTTATCATGGTGTGGGGTGATGTCGCTTCATACATAGCCAAGTTGAAGGCTCGCGCACCTCACAGTAGAGGGTCACACACCAGCGTATCCCGTGAAATGATGAGCGTCATGGCACGGGTCACTGCTGACTTTGGTTTCTCAGCAATACGAGCGACCAATGTATTGGAGGCATCGTCATTCATCGTTAGCCTACACAACAAGTTGGGCAACCCAGCGTCTAAACATGGGGCTATGGCTGTCCGTCGTGTGTCCACTAATGATGTACGCATGGACATGTTGTTGACCATACCAGGGTTCGGTGCAGACCTCGTTGGTAGGTTGCTAGAACAATGTGGTTCTATAGAAGAGATGCTACACCGTGACGCGCTGAAAGGAGTTCCTCGTATGGGCAAAGTCCTAAGAAACCGTTTGTTAGATACGCTGACATCCGAAGATGCTGTACTGGTGGAACGCACGAAGATTCAGTAATAATATCAAAAGTATCATTGGTTGTATCATTCCTTTATATGCCTCTCGTTTCCCACCTGTGGGGAGAGCGATTGGTATGGCGAGAGATTGGCGAAATTATAAAGCAGTGAAAGAGTTTCCTTTGTTGAAAGGATATGTGGATATGTTCAGCGACATATCATATCATAATGAAATGGCAGGACTAATATCGTTCCTGTATATACAAGGTCAAGCATTGGTGGACTACATTAGGATACCAATTAACAACTCACACCTTGACCCGAGAATACATTTGTTTTGGATTCAACCTACAAGGTCTGGTAAGACCATTGCATGGGAACATACAGGTAAGGTGTTGGAAGCATTGGGTATTGAAGAAGCAATGTTCAGTACTGGTTCGGATGCAGCATTGATTGGTTCTTGGAATAAGTATGAAGAGAACGGTGAACAGGTATTGGAACTGAATGAAGGATTGTTAGGTGGTAAGAAAGCACTTAACTTTGACGAAGGTAGTCTGTTGTTTGAAACGAAGAAGCAACACCTTAGTGAAGTTGTACTATACCTACAGCAAGCAATGAATCCAGTAGGAACAAAGGCGAACACATTGGTCAAGCACTTGAAAGACGGAACGATTGAAACTGAATCCCGTGTATCATTCTGGTTGACGACATTCCCTCCGCAAGGAGTCCGTGAAGTCGTTCTAACAAAGGGTGTGTTTCAGCGTGTGCTGTTGCTCATTAGACCTTGGCCTATTGAACGCCGTGAACAGGTATCCGAAGAAAGAATGAACACTGCATTTAGACGACCACCCGATTATGATTTCTCTATCAATGACTTTGAACAATACTACCGCACCCTGCGGGAAGCGTGTCAAGGTCGTGTGTGCAAACTCGCTGACATTACAGCAAATGATTGGGCACAGAAAAGTCCTGATGAAAAAGAAAAGATTGCACAGTCAGTGATGTATGATATGTTTAAGGTTGACAAATCGTTTTACGCATTGCTCAACTCACACAAAGACCACATGTATGAACTGGTTCGTTTGATGCACCCACAGATGGCTGATGTGGTGTGTGCGTTCATTCCGAATCTGTTGAACTACACTGTCATTCTGGCCACACACTTTTCTTTACTAGATGAATACACATGTGCTGATTCAGTCCATGATTGGATTGTAGGTGGCGACCATATTGAGATGGCTGCTGAAATCATTTATGATTTGTATGAAGAACTAGTCACATGGTTGGAATCCGAAGTGGAACTTGAATCTTCTAACAAAGCAATCAAGACCCGTCAAGCATCATGGAAGGCTGCGTGGGCTGTGTGTAAAATCACATCCGTTGAGGACAAGCAAGGTGACTGGGTTCGCAAATCTGAACTACTCAGCGTGTATGCGAAGCAAAATGGTGGGGTTAGTAGGAACACACAATTCCTACACTACAAGGATGCGAAGGATATGTTCACGGAGACATCAATAGGTCTTAGCAAGTATGTCCAGATACATGGGGAACAGTAATCAACCAGCATGAGTTGGGATTGTACATGGCGGGTGTGTTATCATTGGATATTGAGACGAGCAACTACTCCTATGACATAGGTGGGTGGGATAAGACAAGTATGTTTGAACCCACAGTTGTCGCTACATATGACGGTGATAAGTCTACCATATTCTGCAACCATGATGTGGATGTGGAGGGTGCTGACATCAGACCTCTACATCCCCGTGATGTAGGTGAACACATCATGGCACACATCAATGCTGGTGGTGCTATCGTTGGTCACAACATATTGAGATTTGATTTGCCAGTTCTTCGTGATGCATTAGACTGCCATGACGCAGGTGTGGTTTTACGCAAGCACAAAGACAGCATCATAGATACATCACAGCATTTGAGGAAGGCGACCACAAAAATTGGTAATCAATTCTTCATCAAACTAGATGATGTATGCAAACACACACTCCA
>TARA_R110000737_G_scaffold314082_1_pt1 | contig 13866 bp, 4 predicted proteins | sample TARA_R110000737 | Tara Oceans TARA_R110000737 (sample SAMEA4398027) | marine metagenome | biome: Polar Biome; feature: [SRF] surface water layer (ENVO:00010504); material: water (ENVO:00002006), including particulate matter (ENVO:01000060) such as... | depth 5 m
AGCGTTATCGACTATAAGCAATCTATGGCACATTAATGGCCGTACTGTATCTATTCTGGCAAACGGCTTAGTACAGCCTGAGCAGACTGTTATTAATGGGACCATTACTCTAATCACCCCAGCTAGCAGGGTCCATGTAGGTTTGGCCTACACTTGCGAAGTGGAAACTTTACGTGTGGACATTGGCCAAAACGGTGGAAGCTCGCAAGGTAAAATGAAGAAGATCTCACGAGTAGATTTGAACCTTGAGAATACTCTTGGCGGATGGCTTGGCCCTAATCGAGAACAAATGCGTGAAATAAAATACGGCTTACCAAAACTATATGGCCAGCCTAATGAGTGGGTAACCGGCAACAAAGCTTTAACGTCAGCGCCAAGCTGGAACAAAAATGGTAATATGGTTGTTCAGCAGAGAGATCCGCTGCCGATGACAATATTATCAATTATTCCTGATGTGACTGTAGGTGGCAACTAATGAAGATTCAGCAAGAAAACTATTGGGATGTTTTAGGGGATATAAAACCTCTACTCATTAAGCATTGGGAAGATATCGCTTTAGATAAAGATGCCGTAAAGCTAGATCCTTCATGGGAAATGTACGACTACCTAGCTAATCACGGCAACATCCATGTTACTACTGTTCGTAATGACGACGGGGTAATGGTTGGCTACTGCGTCTACATCCTTTCCCGCGCTATGCACTACGCAACAGAGACATACGCCGATGGTGACATCTTCTGGCTAGACCCTGATTACCGCAAAGGCACTATTGGTATCCGCATGCTTAAAGCTGCAGAAAAATCATTAGCTACACTAGGCGTCACTAAGGTTCTTAATAAGGTTAAACTCCATAAAGATGTGGGCAAGATCTTTGAACACCTGGGCTACAGCGCTATAGAGCGCGTATATGCGAAGAGGATTGCGTAATGGCTACAGTTGCAGCGTACACAAGCATAGCATCCACGGCTGTCGGCGCTTACTCTGCTTTTGCTGGGTCTAGCGCAACCAAAGCTAATTACGAATACCAGGCAAGGCTTTCCGAAAAGAATGCTGAAATAGCAGCGCAAAATGTTGAGTCAATTCACGAAGATCAACTGCAAACAGTATCGGATTACCGCGAGAAGATTAGCCAAACGGTCGGGTCTAGTCGCGCATCATTGGCCGCACAAGGCTTTACTGTTAATGATGACGCTGACTCTACTGCCTGGAACCTTCAGCAGGATATTCGTGATGCCGGCGCAAACGACATTATGAAGATAAAAAAGCAATTCGAGTCAGAGAAAGAAGTCGCTCGGATGGCTGGAGAGTCTCAGACAGAACAAGCAAAACTATACACTAAGAGAGCGGGCCAGGAATCTCCACTCTTGTCAGGCATATCTCAAGGCGCAAGCCAGGCCGCAAGTGTGTATAAATCTGGCAAGCAAGTTAAATGGTGGGAATAGAAGATGGCTAGAGTACCAACACCAGCTACGCAAGGAGCGCAGAATTTAGGCTCCGTGCAGGCCCGTACAAGCAAGATGCAATTTCAAAATGTTAGCTCTCCAGTAATGAACGGGACAGCTAACTTGGCGGGTCAAATATCTCAAGGGCTGTCTGGAATCGAAGGCATGGCCGATGCTATCGATGCCAAAAACGCTGACGCATTCCTTTTAGAAACCCAACGCAATATAACCACCTACCGACAAGACCAGGTGACCGGGTGGGGTTCTCCAGCCATGGGTGATGATGGCACTGAAAATGGTATCAGTGCTTTGGGAGCTAATGCCAATCGAGCATGGGCCACCGGCAGAGAAGACGACTTTAAAAAGATGTCTGAAAAAGTGTCTGGTGATAAGCGTTATCAAGGTTTAAGTGAAGAGCGACGCCTAGCTATTGATTCCTCTATACAAACGCAAAGCCTTGCGCATAGAGCCCAGGTTATGTCGCACTGGCAAGGTCAAGCTGATGCAGCCCTTGAGGCTGAAGAGAAGGCCGCTGTGATCATGGCAAAGGATGAGGCTATCGCGCTATCAACATCGCCTGACCTAGCTACAAGCAGCTTAACAGGCATGATCTCTCGCATCGGCTCGCAAGGAGAACGTAACGGGTATCCTCTTTCTGATGAAAAAGGCGTTACTTATATCGCAGCACAAGCCGAATTAGATGATACTGTGAATACTGCAGTACAGAATTTACTAGCTACAGATAACGTCGAAGGTGCACTTGAGTATCTGTTCTCAAATGATGCTATCACTGTCGATGGTACAACTGTAAAGCTTACCGCCAACATGAAGCAGGACCTAAAGAAGCTGATTAGTGATTCTGAATCTGGATCTAAATCCAGACAGAAGGGTGTAGATCTCTTTGTCAGGTATGGCGATGACGGTGAAGCAGCTAAGAAAGCGCTCACTGGGAGCTCTAAAAATAACGCTGAGCACGATGCAGCATGGCAGGAGTACGGTAGGCTTAAAGCAGAACAAAAGGCCTCTAAAGCCGCTGCTGTTGACGAGATCGTTAGTAAGCACAACGCCGACGCTGCCGGTGGTCGATTATTTACGCCAGCCGAAGAGCAGTTGTTTTATCACAACGGTGGATCTGCAGCTCAATGGAACTCTATAACTAGCATATCCTTGGATGCGCGTGGTGCTTCACCTATAATTCATAATCCAGCATCATGGTCTGAGTTTTTGGCTATGTCATCTAGTGAAATGGTTGAGCTTGGTATTAATGGGTTCAACGAGAAGTATGGCTCAAGTATGGATAAGCAGCATCGTGAGAGCGGTGAGTCGATGATCCATGGTTACGCCAACAGCTCAGCTTCAACAGTAGACAGCAAGTTCACCTCTATTGGCACTGTGAAGCAGCAGGTCGATAACGTATTTAATAAATTCGGTTTAAAAAATAAAACAACTAACCAGAAGAAATTATACGCAGGGTTTATTGACGCGGTTAACGCAGACATCCTATCTCTTGAGAGCCAGCTTAATGGATCAAGAAAGGCTACTCCAGCAGAGATAAATGAAATTGTAGAAGGTCACTCGATTAGAGTTAAAGTTGATGATTGGTTTACTGATCCAGAAAAGTTCGCATTTGAAGTAGAGCCAGAGGATAGAAATAGCGCCTATGTTCCTTATGAGAGCGTTCCTGACGCGAATAAGAAAGTGATTATGGCAGCGCTATCTGAGCATGGAATAGAAGGGCTCGATGAGGAGTTGATTGGAAAGATTTATGCAGCCATACTACTTGGTAATAACGACTATATTGACACCCTGATAAATGAGGCACGATAACAATGAAGTTTATGGACACTTATGGAGAGTTGTTAGATCAAAGTGATCAGACAAAGAGCGATGTAAACGCCCTAAAAGCTAAGCCTATCGAGGCTCCAGTGACTCAAGTTAAGCCTGCCCAAAGTGTTGGCGGGTCTGATTTTATGCAGACTTACGAGCGCATGGAGCAGGGCGGCGTTGAGCTAAAGAATAGCCTTAATACCGCAGTTCAAACCACTCCAAGTGCCGCCGCCATAAACTATGAGTTAGGCGAGAAGTTCCAGGTGCCTAATGAGATTGCCGCCAGGTATGCTAAAGACTTCGGTGATGCCGATAAAGTCAAAGGCATTATGGATGACTTATCTAAATCAAATTCCGAATACTTATCATCGATGATGTCAAAGGACCCAACTTTTGCAGCCATTGCACAAGATGAGGTTAAGCTATTATCCACTCTTGAATCAAACCTAAAAAGGATGGTTGCTGCTGGCCCTGCTGCTGAAGAGATAGAGGGTGAAGGCCCTTCTTTGTACGCCAATGAGCCAGACTGGAGTGATTACTTATCTGATATTGCAGCACAAGTTCCCTTATTAAGTGGCTATGTCAACAGAGAGCGACGCAAAGGTTTAGATGTTGCCGGCAGTAAGTTTGCCGCCAAAGAGGGTGCTGCTGAATCTGGCATGACTGAGGAAGAATACCTTAATGCTGCAGGATTTGACGGACCTATTGACTCCGGACAAGAAATCGACCCTATGACCTTAGCTAAGGTGTTTGGCGAAGGCATAGCTGACCTAGGCACAATTACCATGGGCTCTATAGCGCATGCTACCCAAACCACTGACATGGAATCTGTCATGGGCGAGGATTGGCAGAGCGCTTCTATTGCATCCGTAACTGAGGAAAGGGACAAATTCAAGCAGGAGTATGGCGATAAGTTTGACCAAGACTCCGGCATAATGGGCATGACCTACGGCGAAATCTATCAAACTTTTGAGTCACTTGGATTTAGCTTGGTCTCCATGGGTGCTGCTGTTGGAGGATTTGCCGCAGCCGCACCCGTAGCTGCAGCCGCAGCGCCTTTCACTGGAGGAGCATCGGCAGTGCTTCCTTTTGCTGCAGCTGCTGGAGCTTCAGGAACAGCAGCGTACCGCATGGACACCAATATGTTCACGCAAGAGATTATCCAAGCCGCTCAAATGGAGAGCTTTGCACTTAACGGAAGACCTATACCTGCCGGCGAATTACTTATTATGCTCCGCTCTCTTGATGGAGAGATAACTAAGCATGGTTTATTTGAAGCTATACCGGAGGCTATTAGTAACGTCACTGGATTAAAAATTATATCAGCTCCAATTAAAGGGGCTATAGGCAAATATTTCGGGACCGGAGTTTTAGCCAGGTTTGCATCTAAGACTGCAAGCGTTTATGGCACTGAGCTGGCTACAGAAACAGTCACTCAAATGGGCCAGCAGCAGGCTTCGGCTGAAGTGTCTGCCACCGGCAAGGTGCTACTTACTGGCGAATCGCCTAGAGAGTGGCTATCCATGGATGATTGGGTCCAGTCTTTTAAAGACGTTGCGCCACAAACTATCCTATTAACGACAATGATGCTGCCACTTATGGCCGGCGCTAATATTCCATCTGCATACAATAAGTCAAAGCTAAAGAAAACGCTTAGGGATACAGTCAAGGAAGGTCGGGTAAACATCTTGCCTGACGCTCAGCTACAAAAGGCGTTTGATCTTACTAGCGAAATGAGTATGCCAGAGGAAGCTAAGGTTTTAGGTGCTGAGCTACATCGCAGGCAATTAATATTAATGCAGCAAGTAGCATCGGCGGCTAACCCTAACGTGGTTGGCATTGACTCCGCTGGCAACCAGGTCAATGGTGTAGATCCTAACAAATGGATGCAGGACCAGCAGAGTAAGAAAGTTGATCCAGCTATTGCTAATCATTTATTGTCGCTTGAGATTCAAGATTTAGCACAAAATTCCAAGTCCATGAAGACGCTACCTGTCGCAATTCAAGGCCTGGTAACTAAGATCGCTAACGCAGGATCTATTGGCGCCGTAGAAATTGACGCTGAGATCCTGATGACGTTTTTCCAGGATGCTAATTTAAACACTGACGACGAACGCTATGTGGGGTTGTTCAAGAACCTTAATGCGGAGACTGTTGAAAGCATGATCACTGCGGGCGAATCTATCGAGATCAGCTTGCCAGACATGATAAGTAACGCCATGCAACAGCCAGAACTACAGGGCTTGTTAGAGCATATCAAGTTTGGCAGTGGTGCTATGAGTGCTGCAGAGGCCGCTACGTTCAATGAAGAGAATAGCGACATCGTTGGCCAGCTCCAGGAATTAGTCGGCCAGATTGGATCTACTGCCGAGAAAGGGCAAACTTCCAAGACTGTACGCAAAGACATCGGCAATCAGCTTCGCGCTGCTGGTTTTGCACCTTCAGTTTCAGACGACATAGCCACTCTTGTCGAGGCAAACTTCAGAACGATGGGTAGTCTATTTAAGACTAAAGGCGTAGAGGATTTATTCGCTCAATCGTTTGTTAGTATTCGCAGGCAGAGTGAAGAAACGGAAGGCTCTTATGACATGCTTGCTCAGTCCGGAGATAACACATCATCGCCTGAAATGTTTCAGGAGCGACAAGATATTGCTACTGGGCTACAAGATGCCGAAGAAGCAGGTATAATTTCAAATTCAGTAGAGGAGCAGCAGAATGAACCAGGAATATATCAACGGTCCGGAGACCGAGGAGGACGGTCCACGCCTTCAAGCCTTGCGCCTCTCCAAGATGCGCCATCAATCGAGGGCTTTACTGGGCCAGACCCAGAACTCGTCTCAGTCGCAGATTCTTACGCCAGAGAGCAAGGATTCAGCCTTACCCGGCAGTCAGAATACACAGCTGTAGACTTTGATTTAGCTACACGAATTGCTGCAGAGTATGAGCAAATGGCCGATGCGCCGTCTGATCCTGCAGTAAAAGAAGCTTACGAAAATCTAATTGCACAAACCATTGCCCAGTACGAAGTGCTAGTTAAGGCGGGCTACCAATTTTGGCTTATAGATCTATCCAGAGAAGATAACCTGGAATACCTTTCTACCCCATGGAATGCAATGCGTGACATCCGCGCAAATAAAACTATGGGTATTTTCTCTACAGCCGATGGCCATGGCTCTGCAGTATTTGACACTGAAAAGAACCCACTACTTGCAAGCACTCCATACTCATGGCCTGTTGGCGGAGCTGACTCAACAGAAACAATGCCAGTCCTAGCTAACGACTTATTTCGTGCAGTACATGATGCCTTTGGCCATGGCCTTGAAGGCGCAGGCTTTAGAGCGCGTGGTGAAGAAAACGCATGGCAGGCACACTCTCGATTGTTTACCGGTTCTGCTTTAGGCGCCATAACTACGGAAACTAGAGGCCAGAACAGCTGGGTTAACTTCGGTCCTTATGGAGAAGCTAACCAGCAAGCTAGCGTAGAAGACACTATATTTGCTGACCAGAAAGTAGGCCTAATGCCTGAATGGACCTGGCAGGAAGGTGTTGCTGGAGATATGGGTCAGCAACAAAACGAGGATTTATTTCAGTCATTTGCAGGACCTAAAAGAATTAGGGCTGAATCATTCCAAGTTGAAGGTCGATATGGCGAGCCTATAGAAGGATCAGTTAGCGTCCTTGGCTTCCATTATTCCAAAGAGCAGCGATCCACTTTAGAAGGAAGCCAATACAGCACCGGAATGAAAGGGGCTGAGTACGCTCGTGTTAGATACGCGCAAGATAAGCGACTAATGCAGCGTGTACATTTTTACGTCGATACAGGCCAAGGAGTTGCGCCTGAGTCGGGTGTAGGCTCTAACATTCATGCTGTAAATATAGATAACGTGTACGACTTGCGTGAGGACGCGCTTGGCCTATACCGTGATGCTTTAGGCCTTCAGGAAGAGAAACTTAACAATATGGAGTCGGCTGTTATTGATGCTGGTTTCGATGGCTACTATCAGTCGAAAGCAATGTATATTCCTGGCGCTAGCGGAAAGAAAATTATGGGGTCTGTTGTTCTTCTTGGCGACCACTCTATTGCCGTAGAGCAGGCACAAGAAAACGAAACTATACCTCTACTACAAAGCCAATCTAAAGCGCGTATAAACGACGTTGGCCTTTACAGCTCTGCAGAACAAGCCGCATTAAATATGAACCTTCCTCAATGGAAGAAAGGTGGCGTGGCTCGTGGTGCTGACATTTGGGCTAAGATAAAGAAGGAAGCCGGCGTAAAGCAAGAGGAACTAACTTGGCTAGGCCTGGAAGAGATACTTACTGGCGATGACACTATCAAGTTCTCACGTATTGATGTGGTTAATTTCATCCAGAGTAATGGCGTTGTCGTAGAAGAAACTGTCGCTGATGAGGGGTCTGCAGAGGACTTTGAGTTCGATTGGAATGAAACTATCGACAGGGATTCTGAAAACTGGAATGGTCGTGTTGAAGATGACATGACCAGTTATGATAACGATATTAAAGAAGACGATATTTACAACAGTATTATAGAGCAGATAATGAAGGAGAAGGGCAGCGATATTCGTGATTCTCTTGACTTAACTGAGGAGCATGACCTAGCAGACGACACTGATGTAATCAACTGGGTAGATAATAACTTTGCCAGCGAGCTTCGTGCTGCTTATGAAAGTATCATTGAAGCGCAGGCTGAAGAGCAGTACATGGATAATCCGTATATTCAGTATTTAGACGAAAAGACAGACGTAGAAATATTTGGAAATGATGATATTGGATACACTATTCGCCATAATGGCGAATATGTAGAAAGTAATATATGGTCATTCAGCGAGGCAGAGATTCAGGCGCAAGAGTACGCTATGGAAAACGAGCTTATTGAAGGTGGCCAAGGTGAAGAAGTTGCTAAGTGGGAGCAGTACGTTACTGATGGTGATTACGATAATTACCGTGAAATTAAGCTAAAACTCCCAGGAAACACAGGTGCGGCATTCGTTGAGAGCGCTCACTTTGACGATGAGAATATTGTTGCCTTCTTGCGCGTTGATGATCGTGACTTATCGACTGGCATTGAGCCTGAACAGGAAGATTCTCGGATCGTAGAGTTGGAATTTGAGTTTGTTGATCAAGCTCCAGGGTCTATCAATAAGCGGGCTCTTGAGATTCGTGACGTTGATAATGGCGCAGTGATCCGTAAAGTCGCCATTGACTTGAAGGAAGGTCAAACAGAACAAGATTACATTGACGGCATTAGAGAGCGAGCTAAAAAGCCTGGCACCCCTCTAGGCGATAACTATAAAACAAATGCAGACGGGCAGGTTGTCTTTACGCCAATGAAGAAGACTGCGTCAAGCCAATCTAACAACACTTTATTCGTTGATGAGTTCCAATCTGACTGGCATCAACAAGGTAGGCAGAAAGGTTATGCCGATTCATTCTTTGATGAGGATGCAGCTCGTGATGAGATTGCAGAATATAATGATGAGGTGTTTCAGCCGCTAATTGGCAACATCCTTGATACCTACCGTGGGCTTGTGGACGAAGAGCCTAGTGTAGCGTTTAAAGATGGCGAGGGTGTTGATTTCAGTCTAATCAACCAGTGGGCTAATAGGTTTAATAATGAAGACACTGTAAAAATAAAAGAATTTATTGCTGAGTTTGGTACACCTGAATTAGTCAGCGAGCTTGAAAGCTTCATTGCTGATATACCTGCACAACAGGTAATTAAAGATCAAATTGAAGCGAATAGACAAGGCGTACCTGACGCACCGTTTAAGGATAATGCCTGGATGGGTTTAGGCTTAAAGCGAGCGCTAGTGGAAGCGGCGGAAAAAGGCTATGACTCATTTGCATGGCCTGATTCCAGGGTATTGATGAATCGTTGGTCAGAGCGCTACCAGAAGCTTTATGAAATCCAATACGACACTAAGATGCCATCGATGGTAAAGAAGCTTACCAAGCAAAAGCCTATTCACTTAAATATGGATGGATCGCCTAAGCTAAGCCGAGGCGATCTTGCTAAAAATCATAGCGTAGTAGAGCGATATTTAGACGGCGTTGCTGAGTTTTTTGTAGTGTCAAATGGTGTTGAAAGCGCAGGGTTTGATAACCGTGAAATCGCTGAAAAGGCTATGGATTTAAACTTAGATTACGACGTTCAGGAAAGTGGTATAGATCAAGAAGGCTATTGGGTCATTCCTATTACTGACGAGCTACGACAGAAGATTAAGACCGATTCTTTTTCTATGTTCCAGGGCCAAGTTGAAGGTCCGCGAGGAATGTTCCGTCAGGAGCGCGATGTCGCTGGTAACCTAATGAACGTCATTGAAGTAACTAAGACAGGTGACTTCACTACAGCACTGCATGAGTTTGGGCATTTATTCCTATTTCAAATGAATACGTTTAGAAAAGATTCAGACCTTACGGATGCCGGTAGGGAAATGATGAAAGGGCAGTGGGGAGCCACGACGAATTGGTTCGCCGACAGCTCTGTACGCGCTTGGTCCGAGTTCAAAAAAATGGAGAAGAAGACTCGCAAAGCTGCAGAATCTGATCCGTCTCTCCAGGGTAGAGCTGATAAGTTCACTGCGGCGCTAGCACACGCTGAAGAGAATGGTGGCCATGAGTACATGAAGCTTATTGCTTCCAACTTTATGTCAGGAGCCTTGGAGCACAGTGTCGCACTTGAGGTGGCATTCCATGAGCTATGGGCAGAAGGGATGGAGGTTTATCTTAGTGAAGGTAAGGCGCCAACTATTGAGCTGCAGTCTATATTCCAGACGTTTGCCCAGTGGTTCAAGATGATCTATAAGCAGCTTATGGGTCCTGACGTGAAGTTATCTGATGAGATCCGTGAAGTAATGGACCGTTTATTCGCTACTGATGCAGAGATTGCTCAAGCTAAAGCCGGCCAGGATCTAACGCCTATATTCACAAACCAGGAACAGTCAGGTTTAACTGACCTTGAATGGGCTAAGTACACCTCTGCCCTGGATGAAGCGACACGACAAGCCATTGCCACGTTGAACGAGGACAAGGCAAAGGCATCCGCTAAAGGCCGAAGCCAGGCATGGAAGGCTCTCTTTAAGGATATGAAAGAGGACGTGACAGCAGAGCTTAATCAGCAGCCAGTGTACCAAGCTATTCAATACCTAATGCACGGTAAGCCTGTTGACGGCGAACTTCCTGCAGGCATGGAAGCGCTGAAGATGAGCAAGTCTGATGTGATTAGCCTATTACCTGAAGGCGATATTAAGAAGCTGAAAGGCCGCGGCAAAACCGGCATGTACCGGGTAGAGGGTGGGGGCCATCCTGATTCAATCGCAGTGATGTTTGGGTTCCCTAGTGGCCATAAAATGCTGCAAGAAATTATCGCCGCACCTGATATTAACGACGAAGCTAAGCGCATTGCAGAAGAGCGCATGAACGCTGAGTATGGCGAAGAGGTTACCGACGAAGAGAAGGTCCAGAATGCTGCTAAGGCATTGCATAACGACAAGGCTGAAGAGCTAATCGAGACTGAGCTTAACGCGCTAACTAAGATGGCCAAGATGAAGCCGCGCAAGACCAACTTGGAACGCGACATGGCAAGGGCAGCAATGGGCTCTAAGCTAGTGCGGGACATTAAGCCTGGCCAATGGCTACAAGGACAACTAAAAGCCTCTCAGAAGGCTATGAAGGCCTTAGAGAAAGGCGACATGGCAGAAGCTGTTCGCTGGAAGCAAGCCCAACTGATCAACTTCTACCTATACAAAGAGGCAATTAATGCCGCGGACCGCATTGAAAAGATGCGCAAAAAGCTGGCCACGTTCTCTAAAGGCGGCACTAGGAAGAACTTGGCGCGAGGTCATCTTGATCAGATCGATATTATCTTGGAGCAAATGGATATTAAAAAGTCCGTTCCACTAAAGGAATTAGATCAGCGCCAAAGCTTGTCTGACTTCATCGCTCAAGTTGAGAGCGCTGGCTTTATGATAGAGCTGACGCCAATAGCAGAGAAGATCCTGCAGAGCGCTGAAAAGACGCACTATAAGGACATGACTTTAGATCAGTTTAAGGCGGTGTATAGCCTAATTATCTCCATCGAAAACTCAGCTCGTAAAGAGCAGATGTTGATTAACGACAATCAGAAGCGGACTAAGAAGCAAGCCATCGATGCGATGTTGGCTCATGTAGACGAGAACCATAAGCGCTCAATTGAGAAGGTGGATTATACCGATGGCCTGGGTAAGAAGATTCAGGAAGGTGCTAGTGGATTTTTAGCTGCCCATAAGAAACTGGAGTTTGTGTTCAGAGAAATGGACGCTGAAATTATCACTGGTCCATTCTGGGAGTTCTTATTTAAGGGTGTAGCTGACGCTGAAACCAATGAACTGGTTATGCAGGAGGATGCGGTTAAGGCTATTCGGGCTATATTTGATTTAACTCCGCACTCTGAGCGTAAGAAGTGGGGCAGGAAGATCGAAGTGCCTGGTATGGGAACTATGACTAAAGAGGCTCTTATTTCTCTAGCACTTAACTGGGGTAATGAGGGTAATAAGCAGGCTGTTATCGGGGGCAATGGTTGGTCAGAAGCGCTTGTTAACCAAGTATTGTCAGAACACATTACCGCTCAAGACGGTAAGATGATCCAAGGGATCTGGGACTTTATTAATTCGTATTGGCCGCAAATTGCTGAGCTTCAAAATGAATTGTCTGGCGTTGTTCCTGAAAAGATCCAGCCAACTCCGGTTGTTTTTGGAGGCCAGACATTTGCTGGTGGTTACTACTCGCTAAAGTATGACCCAGATAAGAATGAGAAATCATTTAAGCAAGAGGAAAAATCAAAGACTGAGGACTTATTTGAGGGCAACTTCATGCGACCTCAGACTAAGAACGGTCACACTAAAGAGCGTGTCGCTAATGTCGGCCGGCCAGTCATGTTGTCGCTAAAGGTCTTCAATGACCATGTAAACAACGTAATCCATGACCTAACTCATCGTAAGGCATTGCTTCAGATCGATAGCCTGTCGCAAGATAAGGCGGTCCAGGACATGATCATCGACGTGCTAGGCCGTAAGGTTTACCGCGAGATCCGCCCATGGCTTCAAAATATTGCCAACTCACAGACTCAGCATAATGATGTGGGCGCCTCGTTCTGGACAACTGCCAGGAAGAACAGCACTATCGTTAACATGGGTTGGAAGGTTACAACTGGTGCAGTGCAGTGGACTGGCTTATTTCAGACCATGGAAATTCTAGGCGAGAAATGGACCGCTGCAGGTGTTAAAGAAGTGTTTGGCAATCCTGCTAAAACTCGCGCCGTTGCCAAGGATATTATGCAGCGCTCTCCAATGATGCGTAACCGCATGAAGACCTATGATAGAGACGTGCTAGATTCACTGAAGAGTATCAAGGGCGAATCTGCTAAAGATAACTTGCAGCGCACTTACTTTATGCACATCGGCTTTATGGATATGGGAGTCTCACTTCCTACCTGGGCCGGTGCTTATGCGAAAGCGATTAGTGAAAACCTGACTGAAGAGCAGGCTGTTGATTTTGCAGACTCATCTGTTCGACAGACTCAAGGCGCTGGTGGAGCTAAAGACTTGGCCCGTATTCAGCGTGGCAGCCCAGGGCATAGAATGTTTGTTATGTTTTACAGCTATTTCTCTGTACTATATAACTTAATGGCCCGCAGGAAGGGTATGGTGGTTCGTGATAAAGATATATTTAGGGCGTTTACTTCCTTCATGTATCTCATTTTACTGCCTGCTGTATTGTCAGAGCTGACAGTAGGAAGGGGGCCAGACGAAGATGAGGATGAAGAGTTTGTTCCATGGGCAGTTAAGACCACAGCTATGTATCCTGTTAACTCTATTGTATTCGCTAGAGATATAGTAGGCGGCATATTCGGGGATTATGGTTACTCTATGACACCTCTAATGGACGGCCTTAAAACCGTGGTGAGAGGTGCGAAAGCGGTTGTTGACCCAGAGACCTACGATGAAGAAGTTGAATTTGACGGTATGAGACTGGGCGTATTTAGCATGGGCTACCTATTCGGACTTCCCGCTAGACAAGTTTGGAATATGCTTGATCACTCACATGATGTTATGATTGAGGGAGAGGATTTTAGTATGTGGGAATTTTTACTTAGAAGTGACAACGAGGATTAGTAAATGACAATCGCAAGTGAAGACTCGAAATCGGGCCCAATTAACGGTAATAGTTCTACTGTCATATTTGACTATGACTTTAAGATACTAGACCAGGCGCACTTGAAGGTTATTCAAACGGATGCCAATAGTGTTGAAACGACTAAGACACTAACTACTAATTATTCAGTGGCAGGTGTAGGCGAAGATTCTGGTGGCCAGATAACCATGGTGGTCGCTCCTCCTACGGGCGAGACTATAACGATAGTGCGAGATATTGCGGTAACGCAACCTGTTGACTTGCGAAACCGTGGTGGTGTATCTCCAGAGGTTCTTGAGACTGCATTAGATCTTCTAACAATGATCAACCAGCAGCAAAAAGAAGAGCTTTCTCGTTCGGTTAAGATCGCAGCTTCAGATACCACTACTGATATAGACACATTAATCAG
>TARA_R110000737_G_scaffold43617_2_pt1 | contig 13860 bp, 22 predicted proteins | sample TARA_R110000737 | Tara Oceans TARA_R110000737 (sample SAMEA4398027) | marine metagenome | biome: Polar Biome; feature: [SRF] surface water layer (ENVO:00010504); material: water (ENVO:00002006), including particulate matter (ENVO:01000060) such as... | depth 5 m
AGAGGTAGTCATTGACACAATTAAGCCAACTAAAAATCAATTCGGTTTTATTGATTTTAGGTTGTCACTTTATGAGTCAGTCGATCTCGGAGGGTTGCCCTACATTGATGATCAAGGCGGTCAGAAAAGAGCATTTCTAGGAAACTTACCAGTAGAAGGTGAGGGTCTATTGTTCTTCGATGAATACGCTCAGGCGCACCCGTCTGTTCAAGCAGTTGTAGGTCAGTTGATCTACGAGAAGCGATTAGGCGAGTACGCCATGCCGAAGGGTTGGAAAATTATTTGCGCCGGCAACAGGGCAACCGACAGGGCAGGTTCTAACAAATTGCCTTCTCATGTGATTGGCAGAACTTCCCTGATCAACTTCGAGCATGACACCAATGATTGGTTGGCATGGGCGGTCAAGAACGACGTTCAGACAGATATTCTTGGATTTATCCAATATCAACCTGAGTGGCTAAATGTTTTTGATTCCAAAGTTATGAAGCCGCAGCCATCGCCTCGATCTTGGACTCGACTGAGTGACACATTGAAAACAGCACCTCCGCAGGAGCTGTGGCAAATGATCGCTGAGTCGGACATTGGAGAAACAGGCGCGATTGAATTTTGTTCTTTCGTGTCACTGAAAGAAGGTGTCCCCAACCTCGACGATATCGTGAACGGTGTCGAGGTCGAAGTAGTCGATAATATCGGCATGATGTATGCAACCGTTGTGGCACTCGCCACTGTTATGAAGGAGGCAAACAGCAAAGTGGTTGGAGGCTACTTTGAAAATGCACTCGCCTATATCAAGAAGTTTCCAACACCTGAATATGCAATTTTCTTTGTCAGGTCGATCATAAACATTAGATCAGAACTGATCGAGACTTCGACTTATTCAGAATTCAAAGTGGAACATCAGGACTTGGAGGTATAGAAAAAATAGGAGTATAGAAAACACAGAAGCTTGGAGAGCCCAGGGATATTATTTACCAGTATATTTTCTCGGCTCTTCAAGGTTCTGGCTGTATTGGAATGTGATTCCAACTGATGATTGCGAGAGCATGAAACAGCAATTTTATTCAATTTAATTGGAGGATTAACAATGAATAAAAAGATAACTAATACTCTATCTGAGAACGCGACTTTGGTTCGCCTTACAGCGAAACATCCTAGCGGTCTGAAAGTTGATAGAGATTTAAGCAGTGGTCTGGCGGATGATAACAATGTTGTAGATGCCCGACTGTTGCATGTTTCTAAACATATATTTGGAACGGATGTGAATAAGTATTTTAGGCGCATTTTGAACCAGTTTAGAAACAGCTACTACTATCCTTTAACCGTTGCGTGGTCAGATAATTCAACTGATGATGCAGGACACACGGTTAGCGGTTGGCGATTGTGCCCGAATAGCAATATCGAGAAGTTACAGGTTGAAGTTGATGCAGCGAAAATTGACTATTTCAAAGAAGTCAAAAGCTTCATTAAGAATTATCCTGAGATGGTCGAAGGCGCTAAAAGAAACTTAGGGTCAACATTCAAAACCAGTGATTATCCTTCTGTTGAAGAACTTGAAAGTAAGTTTAAATTTGATTTTGAACTTTCGATGGTTCCGCAATTTGGGGATGACATTAGATTGAATGTTTCTGAGAAACTTCGCGAGAGGATAGAGAACGACGCGGTCAATAGGGCTAACAACAATATCAAGAGTATCTTCATTGCAACTGTCGAAGCTTTGGTCGAGCAGGTAGATCATGTTTCAACTAAGCTGAACAGTTATGATCCGAAGGATAAAGGCAAGTCATTTTTCAACAAGTCTAGTTTCGATAAATTAAGACAGGCTGTTGATATGTTGCCTTCGATTAACTCTGACATATTGGGAAATAATCCGACTGTCCGCAGTGCGCATCAAAAGCTTGTTTCTGTTTTCGCGACAATCAATGAAATTGAAACCCTACGGGATGATACTGAAGTTGGCGAAACGAAACGTAAGCAAGTGGCAGATGATCTGAAAGGCGCTGTTGGTGGACTCAAAGGAAGCTTTCTAGATAAGGCTTTTGGAGGGTCTAAGCATGATTAACCAAAAGGCGCATGACAGATTGATTAAGTCAAGATCAAAACTTATGAAGGGTCATATTGGAATGGCATCGATGCTGTTGCATCTTGACCTGATTGAAGTTGACTCAAGTTTATGCGGAACGATGGCTACGGACGGGAAAAGGATAATTTACAATCCCGGCTTTGTCCTAGAAATTGAAGAAGTAGAACTGAGGTCAGTCTTGATTCATGAGGCTTTGCATGTTGTCTATGAGCATCCGCTCAGGCGAGGTAAAAGACATCCTAAGGTTTGGAATATTGCTTGCGATTATGCGATCAATGGATTCCTGATTTACGACTTGAAGATGGAATTGCCTGAAGGTGGTTTATGGTCGAAAGAATACCGTGGCATGTCAGCTGAGGCGATCTACTCTTTACTGATGAAAAGTGAAGAGTCTCTGCAGGATGCCATTGATTCAATCGGTGAAAGCAATGAAGGCGAAAACGAAACTGATCAAGATGAAGAATCAAATACTGGTAAATATTGTTCGCCCAGTGATATAGAAACTGGTGAACAAGTAGGCCAGATTGATTTGGATTCTATCCCGATGCCAGCAGGCGAAGTTTGGGATGCTCAAGATGATGGTAAGCCATTATCTGATTCTGAAATCACAGAACTTAGAAGTGAAATTCAGAGGGCAGTTTCATTAGCTGACAAGCTTGAAAAGGCAATGAGTACCGAAGGAACCTCATCGATGGGAAATAGGATAGATGAGCTAAAAGACGTTCAGGTAAATTGGAAAGATGAACTGAACGACTTTCTGCAATCTAGCGTTGCCAATGAGAATTCATGGGCGAGGCTCAACAAACGTCATTCATGGCGTGGCATCAATCTACCGGGCAAAGCAAAGTCTCCGCAAGGAGGCGAGTTGGCTGTTGCGATTGATACCAGTGGTTCTGTTTCACAGCATGAGCTCAATATGTTCGCGACTGAAATGCAGGCAATGGCAGAGGACTGTGGCTTGGAAAAAATCAGAGTTTGCTATTGCGATACGACTGTACGAAAGAACGAACAGGGCGAGTGGTGGGACATCTACGAGCTTGATCAAGGTGACGAGTTAATATTGAAAGCACGAGGTGGGGGCGGTACTCGTTTCGACCCTCCGTTTAACTTGTTCAATGATTACTCGGACGATGTTGAGGATGTTCAGGCGTTTGTTTACTTCACCGATGGGTGGGGCGATGTAAGCGCTGATGTTGAACCTTCCGTGCCTGTCATTTGGTGCGTGACAGAACAGAGTTACTATGCGGAGAAATTGCCATTTGGCGAAATTATCTATGTAGATACCTCAACTATGTATTAAGAGAAAAGGGCGATTTAGGGGGTTACTCAGGTATGGGTGACCCTCTAAAAACCTCTCAGAACGCATCCTATGAGGTGCAAATTCAAAACTGATAAGGAAAATGTGTGTTTTCCTCTGACGAGAGCAAAAATGCTTGAAATCAGTTAATCAAATAATCTCACTTAAGTGGAGGACATTTTATGAGTAGAGAATTATTGGGAAGGACTATCGAGGGGTTGATGGATGTTTGCAATGACGTTTATCGACACATTGACAGGGAAGGCAGAAGTAATATTTTGGAGACTGATTATGAACTGGTCAAGACGTTCAACCAGTTGGTGGAAATCAATCAGCGAAATTTAGACATCCTTTATCCAGATAGGAAAAAGGTTGATGTCAAAATTCTTTCTTTTCGGAATATTCAAAACGATATTGAAGAGATGTCTAAAAGTGAGCTGAATTAGATTTTATTCATAAACTGGTAAATATTTAAAGGCGACAACTACTACGGTGGTTGTCGCCTTTTTTTTTGCCTAAAATAAATGGTCGCACTGGCGTTAACAGACCAGTTACCTCTTATATTGATAGATAGTGATTATAGTGATAGATAGTGACGGCTGTATAGATACTCCTCACCAGCGTCGAAGAAATATTATTTACCAGTGCCCAGATTATTCAGAAACCACAACATCTGGTATGTTCTTCTAGAGTGACACACAACATATTGTGTTTATAGTCTTGCATTTTGCAAGCGGAACAATTAGTATCGTCTTAACCAGAAATGGTTATCCTCCAATCTAAATAGTTATCCTCCCTCTGCTAATTAGATTATAAGACCTTACTTTATAGGAAACCCTGTAGGTAAGGCAAAAGTTAGGGCGGTTCTTCACGGAACTGCCCTTTTTTTTGTGTTGATAGATAGTCCAATAATTTCTTTTGTTGATGATTCTATAATCTTTGAAGGAGTATCGCCTGCAAAGATCGTTAAAAAAACACCACGCGGGCCTCAAGAATGTCCTGTAACCCTCTGCATATAATATACCAGTAAATATTTATTTCTTTCCCCTGGGACTACTGCTGTGTTCTCCGTCATGTAGTATTTGCGTAATACAGCTATAGGCGTTTCACGTGGAACATCGGCTTTCCCTTTGCTAGCATTTTGTTATAGAATAAAAAAAATTAAAGGGAGGACACATGAGAATTCTCAATGGCAACACTAAAAAATCTACCAATAAATATATGCAATCACCATACCCATGCATTTACTGCGATCATTCGACTGAATTTGGATCAGGTCGCTTTGTCAATCGCATCCCCGCCGATACCTATCACGAATTGGAAGATGGAAAAGAAGAGTACCGGGATGGCTATGCCTGTGCAGATTGCATGGCAATCGATTGTGACAGATGCGGCAAAAGTATAGATATGGACGAAGATATCACTCCTTATGACGTTTTCGGAGATCACGGTGAGTTTAGTGATAATGCCTATCGTGTTCACGAAGACTGCCTGACCTCGAAAGAGAAAAAGTTATGGGAGCAATTCGAGCAATGAAATATCTGTCCGTGAACCCACCTAAATTTGCAGTGATTAGGCACACACTTGAAATGATAAATCCCGAACCGGACAACCCCAAGAGCTATAAGATTCATGCCGATTGGAAACACTATGTTTGGATTTTTGAGGATGAAGTAGATGCAATGGCTTTTGCGATTACATTGTTAGATTCTCCCTTATTGCAGGCAAACGAACATTATCTGGCTCATGCGATAGAGAGTCTTGAATTAAACAGGTATTGGCAAATAGGCCGTGAAAGCGTTGCTGTTGGCGAATTAATAGATAGTCCAGAAATTGTATACGGAGAACCAGAAGATGAAAAAAGAACCAACAATATTCATTAGATGCTCGGAAGAGACTAATGAGCTTTTAGAAATTATAAGAAAGGCAGAAATGCCTGTTAAGTCTAGGAATAGCCAGATAATCTACTTGATTCATAAAGAAGCTAAAGAACTAGGTATAACCGCAAAGACCACAAAAACTGTCAACGCAAAGAACGAAGAATCTAAATCGGGTTTAGGAGCGCTCGCTGAAACAAAGCGACAGGCGATTCTTGGCTAATACAATAAAATCCCAATAAAGATTCAGCGCATACCTTCATTAACTGAACGTCTTGATCTTCAATTTTACGAGCGGAGCCAGACATTAGCACCCAAAATCTACTCTCCACCTCTCTTCCACAAGTTTCTTTCAAGTGTCTTTGAACTTTTATAAGAATACAACTCCTGGGAATCGGAGTTATATTATATTTACCAGTAGATATTCTTTCTTCAAGCGACGGGCTTGATAAGTGCATACCTTTCATAATGACAGATAAATACTTATTGCAGACATTATGCTGCCTTTCATTTAAGTGCTTTTCGTTGTAAAGAATGTCTATTAAGTGTTGGTCGAACACAATGGCTCGACCAATATTCCCATTTTTGAATTTGACTATTCCCACTCGGTGTTTAGAGTGGAGATAGGGGTTTCCAACATCATTTACATGGATGTTAGATGTCCCAATCGAAGTCATCTTCAATTTCTTGCTCTTCGTCATATCTTCCATTCAAAGGATTAAATGTTAGTGAGGTTTTGCCAACTCTAGCTTGCCAACCCCATCTTGCCTTCCAACAGTGAACTTCTACATTACTTTCTCCACGATACACTGTCAATCCAAGGTCGGCCTTTGAAAACCACGCCATCGATTTGGCAATGTCAACTCCCGTGACAACTGATTTTTTTCCTCTCTCTGCAGGTTTCGTGGGATGCGCGACAAAAAAGCAAAGTACGTCCATTTGTTTGCAGAACAACTGCACTTTGGTCAGCATGTCTGAAACCATGTCACTTTCCAATCCCTTATGATCACTATGAATAAAGTTAAAGGGGTCTATGACGATAATCCTTACTCCATATCTCATTACTGCACTGGCACTTTTATCTAGTATTGCCTCTATTGTTGGCATACCTGCGTCAGAATAGTCTTGAAATAATATGTGATCGTTAATCCAATCTTGAGAATAGTCCTTTTCTTCTTGGGTCATACGCGGATTTTCCCCTTCAAAAAAAGGCTTTCCGATTAATAGTTGCGCCAACTGAACTGCATGAAGTGAAGGCGGTTTTTCAAAAGAACAATAACAAGTTTTCCAGCCATAAGTTTTGCCAACATTAACTATTAACTGGTCGATAAACGCTGATTTACCATCACCCGGATAGCCTGTAACAATATTTAGATACCCAGTCTGTAACGTAAACAAATCATCAACTGACTGTATTCCTGTGGAAACTCCTTTTGGTTTTCCCAGTTCATAGAGAGATTGAAATTCATCAGTATAATGCTCTATGTTGTTCAGACCATGTAAAGGTATCGGCTTTGCACCTAGAATCTGTTTCCTAAGAATTTCCGCACCTGAATTTAACAATAAATCATTGGCATCTTTGTTGCCTTTGTAATCGACCCGATAGCATTTTGCTTTATTCAGTCGTCGTGAAAGCTCATCTGCCAAAACGTCGCCGGGTATATCAGAATCTGTAGCCAAAATAATCCTCTTGGCTTTCTCGAACTTTTCTCTCTCTTCCCAGACGTACTTAAACCTTCCATCTTCACTTGGGTCAATCTTGTGGTCAGTTATTTTAGATGGCGCTCCATTTGGAACTGAAAAAACTTGTATGTTTGCTACATCTTTAAAACTTTCTAAAATCGCTAAACAATCTAACTCACCCTCTGTTATCACTATCGTATCAACAATCGTTTCCAAGCTCTCATTGTGAACTTCTCTTCCCCATAGCTTTGTGGCGTTATTTTCCCACCAAAAATCTTTGCTACCGTTGGCTGATCTATACTTGACAGCTTCGTACTCATCCACAGAGCCAGCAAGAGGAAAGGTAAAACCTATGACTGGTTTATTATTTTTTTCCACGAGGAGACAGCCCGCTTTTTCTGCTGTTTCTAAACTTATTCCCCTGGAAAGCAACCATTCTTCTGACTTGCTAGATGTTTTATTGTCTACAATCTTAAGTGGTTTCGGGGGCGCAGTGCCTTTCCCATTTGTTTTTTTAGTCATTGTTAAAAATTTTCTCTCCGTGTTGATCAGCCCCTCCACTCCGCAGTGGTGACAATGGTAAATAATTTTGCTTCCATCGATGTTGACGGACAGCGGTCTATCTCTTTTGTTTTTTGTTCTGATGTCGCGACAGGCGGGACAAGAAAGTTTGTGTTGCCCGGTTGAATTTGTAGATATTTCTGAGTAGATCGTTGTTTCTACATCAGACCAATTTCTTCTTTCCTCTTGACTTAGCATTTTCATCCTCCTAAGATGGCGTTATACTTACTAATAAGTAAATACTGTTCTTTTAAAAAAAAACTTAGCAAGTACCTACTACATAATACCTACTTACTTCTCAATAAAAACCTCAACTCCGAGGCTCTTTTGAAGCTCTTGTCTGGTTATGGGCACGTTATTCTTCCTCCTTAGCACTTCCTTAAGAAAAGACTCGTCAATGACTTTAGCTATGCCATTAGCTATTTTTTTTCTTGATATTATTGGGAAGTCAACTAATGATTTTATGCTTTGGATGATAGCATTTCCATCTATCTTATTTCTCTGGCACAAATCTAAAAAGTCTCTGGAATAAAAATAAAGAAGTGCCTGATCTGACAGTTCTGGTTTTTTTGAGGCAACGTCCCTGACCGCTTGTTTAACAATGAGTCCATCCAACATTACCATTTTTTTATCCATTGGCAGATGATAAATCATTTGTTGCGCAACATCAACACATCAACTATACTTGATATGAACATCATTTAAGGGAGGATTAGAGTAATGAAGTTTCAAGTCACCAGAGGCATCCCCTTACCGCGAAGCAGAGGTAAGCCAAGGAAATATGACATCCCTTTGGACACGATGAAAGTGGGTGATCACATCCGCATCAGCATCGAAAAAACTCAAATAGCAAGAGAAGTAAAGATTATAAGGAATTTTGTCCTTAGATACAGACACAAGAACCCAGCCAAGAAGTTTACTGTCAGGCAGGTGGAAGATGGAGTGGGCATTTGGAGGCTCTCAGCAAAGGATGAGGCCAATGAAATACACAAACAAACATAACATCCCCATAGAGATAATTAGAGCCGTAGAGAACGACAGCTACTCAAAAGGCGACTCAGTAAAATCAGTCACTGGACTGTTGCAGCCTCCTCAAATATCAATTTTGAGCGAGCATCATCACGAAGAACTTACTGCGGATATATCTGAACGGATATGGATTTTGCTGGGCCAGAGTGTGCATACTATTTTGGAAAGGGCAAACGAAGGAAAAGAGGGAACTCTAACCGAAGAGAGAATGTTCGGTGAAGTTGGAGGATGGTCGATCAGTGGACAGACGGACAGCATTGCTCTAGATGAGGGCATTTTAAAAGACTATAAAGTCACTTCTGTCTGGAACGTTGTTAACGCATTGCAGCATGGCAAGCCAGAGTGGGAACAACAATTAAATTGCTATGCATGGCTTAACCGAGTTAATTCCAGGAAAACTATTAACCAGTTAAATATTATAGCAATCAGCAGAGACTGGTCAAAGTTTCAACACCAACGTAGCGGAGGTGACTATCCTCCCGCACCAGTTTCAGTCGTTAATGTCCCAATGTGGACAAACGAAGAACAGCAAAGTTTTATAGAAGAAAGAGTTTGCTTGCATCAAGAAGCAGAAGCAGAGTATCTCATCAACGGAACGTTGCCTGAGTGCTCTGATGCTGACAGATGGAAGAAAGAAGATACTTACAGAGTTATGAAGAAGGGTAGAAAGAGCGCCTTGCGTGTCTTGGACTCCCAACCGGAGGCTGATAAGTATATAAATGGTCATAAAGACGAGAAAGATTTGAGTGTTGAATTAGCTTTGGGAAAAGCTATTCGATGTGAAAGTTATTGTTTAGTGGCTGAATTTTGTAACCAATATCAGGAGGAGAAAGCTGATGAGTGATTTAACTTTTAAGGAGATATGGGAAACCTTGTACAACGTGGATGTTTCAAAGCACACCGAAGAGAAAATGAAACTTACCTACTTGTCATGGTCAAGAGCTTGGATGCTATTAATGGAGCATTACCCACAAGCAGAGTATACATTTGTTGATTACGAGAAATTGCCTTACAGGGTACTGCCTGACGGGACTGCTGAGGTCATAACTAAAGTCAAAATTGAAAACCATATCAGAAGTATGGCTCTTCCAATTATGGACTATAAGAATAATGCGGTTGTTAATCCTAACTCTAGGCAGGTAAACGACAACAGAATGAGGTGCTTGGTTAAGAATCTCGCTATGTTTGGCTTAGGCATGAGTGTTTTTGCCGTTTGGTCAGATCATCTTCCGAGTGAAGAGAAAGATGAGCAACCGAAAGAAAAAAAGGCACCTCCCAAAAAGAAGGCAAACAAAGAAGAGCCTAAAGCTGAAGTAACTGAGGGAACTTTTGATGGGGCTTGGGCGGATATTTTTTTAGAAGCAACAGAGAAATTGATTGTTATGCAAGACACTAGAGAATTATTAACTGGTTTCTACAAAGCAAATAAAGAAGCAATAGGAAGATTAAAGTCTAATTTCCCTGAGCATAAAGAGAAGTTAGATAAGACCTTCAAAGAACACGCTGATTCTCTTGTAGTAGAGGATAGCAAAACTAATAGTCAAGATAACAAGGAGTAGAATATGGCATACGAAGAAAGGCTGCAATCAGATGGGGCAATCTACACTAACAACTACAAGCAGACTGATAAGCAGCCTGATTGGACAGGTAAGGTAGCCATTACTAAAGGACTCTTGAAGGAGTTAGTAACTAAAATCAAGGAGGATAGAGCTGATAGCGTGGAACTTAGAGTCGCTTTATGGAACAGAACGTCTAAGAACGGCAACGAATACAAGTATGCTCGCCTGGATGTTCCTCAGCAACAAAAGCAATCTGAGCCAGTGCCACCACCAGCGCCTCCACCAGCACCAGTTGTGGATGACTTCGATGATGATATCCCATTCTAGGCCAACCAAAGAAGAGGGAGGAGAAATCCTCTCTCTTTTTAATGACTCAAAATCATAAGGAAAATAAATGACTTTTCAAGTAGAAAACCTCGAACACTTTTTAACATGGATAAAGTCGTGCCCATATCAGTACACGATATCCTCCATGAGTGGAAGCTCTCTACACGTTAAATTTACGATCCCTTTGGATGATGTTCTCGAAGGAGATCGGTCTCACAAATCGACATTTCCATTGTAATGAGTGAAATTAAAACCTATGACGGGTATATAGAAATATTAAAGGAAGTGAAGGCGATTATTAAAGCCGAGCCTATAGATGAACTTCAGAAGGATAGCTTGCTCACTAAGATAGAGTATTTTGAATACGTTATAGGTGAAACATTATCGGGCAGAGAAGAACAAGCGTTTCAGGAGAGAAGAGATGACAATACCAGTTGAAGAATCATGGATGCACCGGATTAGGCAGCTTGCTCCCCTAATAGAGAAAACAGAACACGAACTTTTTAGGTGCGAGGCAGAAGTAAAGAGACTACAAGCAACATTGAAGTTGAAGGCACTGGGAAATGGAGTGAAAACACACTCAGGTCAAGAGACATGGGCAGAATCTCAAAATGAACTGTACCAATCAAGGTTAAAGGTGGGTGTAGCAAAAGGCGCTCTGTCTGCTTTAAGGGTGGGTCTTAAGGCGTTGGAGATAGGTTTTGAGGAGTGGCGAACAAAAATGGTTAACGCAAGAGAGGAGAAGCGAAGATATGGCGCTTAAAGGAAAGCAACCAAACATGAAAGAGGCATGCCACATGGCTGATGTTGTTGAGCTTGGATGCATAGTTTGCCTCAACAAAGGGTTTAGTAACCCCGCAGAAATTCATCATACTCAAGGCAAAACCAAGCCTAACGCACACTTAAAGGTTTTACCCCTATGCTTTGAGCATCATAGAAAGGGTGGCGACAAAGAACCGATAAGCAGACATCCTTACAAGAAAAGATTTGAAAAAGCCTATGGAACTGAAGAGGAACTTTTGAAGCAAGTTGAAGAACTAATTTCAGGGGACCATAATGTAACTAATGGGTATTTATATGGTATTCCAAATGAGTAACGATCAAGAAAGAGATTTGGACCCGCCAGAACACTGGACTTGCGATGAGTGTGGCAGACATTTTGACATGGATTTTTCTGAGGAGTCAGAAGAGGAAGGTCTTGTGCTTTGCTATCAATGCGGAACCTTTGACGGTTGAGCATGAGAATTTATTTGGCTTTCGCTATCGTATTCACCTTTCTGATGCTGTCGGTAACGCTCGTCATTATGCAGAAAGTATATGCTTACGAGCCTATCTCAGTACGACAGCCAACATGGTCGCCGCCAGCAATTGAAAAATGCGAGAAAGAGCTGTGGCTTAGAATCAAGGACGGTTGTGCATGGCTAAAATAAGCATAGAAATTGATACGAGCAATCAAAACGACCTAGAGCTTATTGAATTGCTAGAAAGGTTGGCGAGTGTTTTAGGCAACCTGACGCAAGCCGAAGAAAAACGGGATGAGGACGGTGAGTAACAATATTAAGAGTTGTCCTAGGGAACGAGTTTAATCCTTTATATACTATTTATAGTAGTTAATAAATGTAAGGAGTAATTGATATGAATTGTTGGCACTGTAATGGAAAACTTATCTGGGGTGGAGATCACGACCTTGAAGAAGGAGATGGAATATTGTCTGACGAATATTGCATTGAAACTAATCTTTCCTGCCCGGACTGTGGAAGTTTTGTTTTGGCTTACTACCCAAGAGATGATAACCCTGGAGCAAAAAACTGAACCAGGGTTACAAGAAAATATTATTTACTGGTCAATGATAACACTACAGGTGACCATAACGTAGCTGTAGGCTGGGAGTAAAAGGGAAAAAAATGAAAACAAGTAGCGCAAAAGCAAAAGGCAGAAAATTACAACAATGGTTTACCAATTTGCTTATCGATGTATTGGAGTTGGATGAGGAGGATATGGAGTCAAGACCGATGGGGTCGCAGGGGGAGGATATTATTATGGGGAGGCTCTCAAGAAACCGCTTTCCTTATTCTATTGAATGTAAAAACCAAGAAGCAGTAAATGTTTGGAAGGCTTACGCTCAAGCCGAAGAGAACTGTAGAGGGTATGAACCGTTGGTGGTTATCAAAAGGAATAGAAGTAAACCGCTAGTCTTAGTAGATGCTGAACATTTTGTGGGATTGTTTAAAGAAGAGTCAAACGAAGAGGAACTAAACCAAGAAGAACTACTAAAGCAGCAAGAGGCGCTTAGTAGAATGGAAGAAGATGAAAATAATGCTTGAAGATCAATTAAAGGAGCAGTTAGAAAAGCGTAAAAAGAAATGGTGGGCTTGGCACAAGCAGAACCCGCAAGTATGGGATAAGTTTAAAGAATACACCCTAGAGGCAATTGATTCAGGAAGGGCACACTATTCTCATTGGGCAATAGTGAACAGGATAAGGTGGAACAGCGAGATAGAAACAAGCGGAGGAGAGTTTAAAATCAGTAATGATTACATCTGCTTTTATGCTCGACTGTTCCACGCTAAACATCCTGAGCATGGTGATTTCTTTAGACTGAAGCTTCTAAAGGAAGAAAAAATGATCGATGATTTAGTTACCCAAAGAAACTCTTGGAACGTCAGCTTTTTGTCTGAGCGCAGGAACAATAGATAATCGCTTATCTCTTCTTATCTCTAACTCTCTAAGCATATCTGCTTTAACCATAGCGGATAAATCTGTTCTTCTTAAAAGCCTGTCCCTTTTCTTCCGCCAATTTCCCATAAACCTATTAATAGCATTAACCTGGCTCTTCGCATTAAGCAAGCCTGTATGATGCTCTCTGTAAGCGGCTAATTCATCCATTCTGCCTTGATTTCTTAGAGAATTAATAGTGGCAGTAGCTCCCGTAACCTCCTCTCTTAATTCATAGAAAGATTGTTGTAGTCCTCCGCCCTTGTCATTGTCAATTAAAAACCTTTTTATTAATGGGATGCTGTTGATATTAGATGGCATAAGAGGAGTGCCAGTCACTCTCCTAGCTGTTACATCCATAAGGTCTAGTAAATAGCCTCCTAAAGTTCCTGAATAGCCGTTTACGACATGCTCAATCTTCATTGGCGAGATGTTGAGGGCTTCGCCTATAATCCTAGCTACTTCATTGGTTGACTGTCGAGACTGATATGCTGGCATTTCTTTTTGTTTGTAGTACGGAACTATAGCTGTGTCAGTCCAAGAGTTTCTATTAGTAACAGCTTCAAATAAAGGCTTAACCGCCTGTATTCCTATGTCTCCACTTAAGAAAGGAATGTTGGCTGATGTTTCGAGTTGCCTGAAAATTGATTCAGAAGTATTTTTTTCTACTTGCCTGCCTAAATACTCATCTATAATCCTTTCGGGTATTGCTTTAAATAACATACCAACCTC